>MDSZ01003607.1_pt1 | contig 18199 bp, 16 predicted proteins | sample 811201 | NCBI WGS metagenome assembly MDSZ01 (sample SAMN05326647, study PRJNA326480) | marine metagenome | isolation source: seawater | place: Indian Ocean: North | collected 2010
ATAGTGTTTTTCTATTTTTAGATCATTGACTAATTCAATCTGATAGTCTCTTATGTCATATTTGAGATTTCTTTCTAAATATTCAAAGTTTTTTTTAGAATTAAGTTTTTTAATGTAATAGTCAATCGGTCTACCAGTAATTTTCTGTAAATCTCTTGCTAATGAGGGTTTATCCTCAATCTTTGATGGATTTACGCTGATTGTATAATGAGCTACATTTCTTGAAAGCGCATCACCATTTCGATCAAATATATTTCCTCTTTCTGCTGAAATAAATTCTTTACGGTGTGCCTGTGCGCTGAGTTTTTTTCTATTTTCCTCCGCTTCAAATATTTGAACACTGAATAATTTTCCACAAAGAACTACCCAGAAAGAAATTATTGCTATACTAACAATCCTTATTCTGAATCTATACTTTGTGAAAGATTTAGTCAAAGATCGTTTCTCTTAATTTTGTTGATTGCGACTACAAGAGTCTCTGGATTAGCCACAACCATTCCTAATTGTTCTTTTGCTCTAGACGTTATTACATCGGATCTGCTTAATTTTTCGATTTTATTTTTGATTTCATCAATTTCATTTCTCAATTCTCGAGCAGTGGTATTTTGAATTTCTATTGCAAGCATAGATTCATCAATGTATTTGAACATCCACAAGTAAAATATTAAACAAATTAGGCTACCAATTGTAAAAATAAAGAAAAATAATCCTTGGATAAAATTTTCTCGCCGAATTGATCGTCTTTGCTTTTTTTTCATTATATTTTTTCAGCGCACCTTAACTTTGCACTTTTTGACCTGCTATTAATTTTGACCTCATCATTACTTGCTCTAATTGGTTTTTTGGTTAATATCTTTAACAGCCCATTTTTATTATTGTCCTTAAAATTCATTTTTACTAGTCTGTCTTCAAGAGAGTGAAAACTTATTATAACTATTTTTCCTCCTTGATCTAAATAATTAATATACCTTGACAAAAATTCTGATAATTTTCCTAGCTCATCATTTAATGCTATCCTAAATGCTTGAAACACTCTTGCAATTGTTCTGTTTCTATTTTTTGGCGGAGTGCAGGTTTTTATAACTTCAACTAACTCCTGAACGTTATCAATAGGAAGAGATTGAATTAATTTTTTTGCAATTTTTCTTGATCTTCTTTCTTCGCCGTTATAGTAGATTATATCTGCTATTTCAGATTGTGAAGATTTATTTATTAGCTCTGCTGCAGTTTTTGGACTCGATTTGTCGAACCGCATATCTAGATGACAATCATTTTTATAGCTAAAACCTCTATCAGTAGAATCTAGCTGCATGGAAGAAAGACCTAAGTCTAATAATATTCCACTAACCTTTTTTATATTCATCTCTTCTAATATAGTAGGAATATTTGTATAGGAATTTCTTTTAATAAAAACATTATTAAAATCTCTATCAATGCCGTCTTTACAGATATTCAAAGCCTCTTGATCAATATCAATACTGATCAACATTCCTTTTGAGGAAAGATTTTTCAAAATAAGATTAGTATGGCCGCCTAACCCACAAGTACCATCAACATATATTCCATTTGGCTGAATATCTAAAAAAGAAATAACCTCATTTTGCAGCACTGGAATATGATTTGGGATGTTATTTGGAACGGTATTTTGCATTATATCACAATTTTTTCTGACAAAGTATTGTACTCATTAGGATCATTATTTATGTTCTTTTTATCTACTTTCTCTAAAATATTTGGGTCCCAAATTTCAATTTTATTTATCATTCCAATTATCAGTGCCTCTTTATTTAGACCGGCATAGGATAACAGGGACGGACTAATAGTGATCCGCCCCTGCTTATCGCATGTGGAAGGGGTGGCAGACCTTGCAATCTGCCTGATAAAAGTTCTATGAATACCCGAAATAGAAGATAATTTTCTTAGTTCATCTTCAATTTTTCTCCATTCATTAACCGGATAAATCCAAATACATGGGTCTTGCCCTCGAGTCGCTACAAATGTATTTTTATTATCTTCAGTAAGAGATTGTCTAAATCTTGCAGGAATATTTATTCTGCCTTTGGTATCTAAAGAGTATTTATACTCTCCAATAAAAGTATTAGATGTTAACGTCATGTTTTTTCAAAATTAGGGTTTATTACCCACAATTCACCACAATCTTAAATAATTAGGGAATAATTATCAATAAAATTTTGTTATGCTTTTAAAATAAAATGGGGAATTATATTAATCTTGCATTACTAATTATCTAATGATAATTAGCAATATTAATTAAATAATTGGCTTGTAAAGTTTAGCTGTAAAACTCGGGGGCGATGATTTTATTATCAATCTCAGAGGATTTGGATAATTTTTTATAGGTTCAAGTTCAATACCGTTCAATCGAATTTTCAATTTCATGGTATTTGAAAATAATAGTTCAGATGTAGATATAAAGCCTTCAATATTTAATTCTGTTCCAGGATTCAAATATTTGACGTATTGATCGATAGAATCTTGCTCAATACTGACACCAATGTCGCTACCAGATATAAGCTTTAAGAAAAAAGGAGGTTCAATGGATAAAGATTCTTCAATGAATTTATCTTCGGTATAATTTGTAATTAGTATTTCCTCAGTTATGATATCCACTTTTCTAATATTTTGCTCATCCTGCAAAGATTTATCAGAGGCTTGTTCAGTAGATAATTTTTTTATGATTATTATTGAGAATATGAATAATATTGATAATATAGTTACCGTAATTATATCTTTACGAAGTTTTAAATTAGTATCTGGAAAAAAACTTGAAATATTTATTTTCTCTGATGATTGAGTTTCATCCCTTGGGTCTTCCTTAATTTTGTTAGTATTTATATTTGGCTTTGAATGCCCAATGAATGAATCTAGCTGTTCAAGCGATCTATCTGAATCTCCACCAATTTCAGTGGCGTATGCTCTAATAAACAGCCTGAGGTAAGGTACAGGCAGTACCTCAAAATCACCATTTTCAATTGCCTCTAAATATTTTATGTTGATTTTTGTTCTATCTTCTAACTCTTCTAAACTAATCTCTTTGGATAGACGTAAATCTCTTAGCTCTTTGTAAAACTGTGCCATATTTATGATGTAAATTTAATAGTAAGGTTTATTCTACACTATAGCAAGTTTTGAATTATTCATAATCTGGTTTTTTCCTCAATTGTTTTTTTATACTATTCTTCCTTTTTTCATCAAGTCTTTTATTTATCATGTATTTTTTTGGAGATAATCTTATCCTTTTCTTTTTAACATGGATTACATTTTCTATATATGCGACAAATCTAGATATCGCTTCTGACTTGTTTTTTTTTTGTGATTTATAACTATCTACTTTTATTACAATTTTTCCTGTTTTAGTTAAATAATTATGAGGAGTATTAAGCATTTTGTTTTTTAAATTATTAGATATAGTTCTGCTCTTAACAATGCTAAAATGGAGCGTAATTGCAGTAGCGCTCTTATTAACATTTTGTCCGCCAGGGCCTGATGATTTTCTAGACTTAAATTTAAGTTCGCTATTTATGATGTGTATATCATCATTAATTATTATCATTGCTTAGTGTATTTATTACTGTTTTGTAATTTTGATAAAATTTTGATAATGGCAGCCCCATAACATTAAAATAGCATCCGTCTATTCTTTTTATCCAGACAGAAAACCAGCCTTGAATTCCGTATCCTCCGGCCTTATCTAGCGTCGGGTAATTTTGTATATAATATTCTATTTCATATTTTGGGATTTTTAGTACGGTCACTTTGGTGGTTTGAATGAATGTTTTATAAATGTTTTTATTTTTGTGAATAATTGTTACTCCAGTAAATACGCTATGTGTTCTGCCTGAAATAGATTTTAACATCCTAATGTTCTCATCATTATCTTTCGGCTTTCCTAGAGTCTTTCCATTACAATAAATAACTGTATCCGCTCCAATAATTATTTTATTTTTATGCTGTTTTGCAATTTTCTCGGCTTTTTTATAACTAAGACTTTTAGCTAGTTTTTTCGGACTTATTTCTTTATCCATATGCTCCGATATTTCGCTAGGAATAATTTGAAATTTTAAACCAATCTGTTTAAGTATTTTTTCTCGTCGAGCGGATTTCGAAGCTAGTATAATTGATATTTTAGACATTATTATTTTTTCATTTAAAAATTGCACATCTTCCAATGTGTGAAATTTTATGGGTATGATTTTTTGCAATAATTTTGTATATGTAGACTCCATTTGCAAGTATCTTGCCAAACTCATTTTTTCCATCCCAATCAATCGAGTTAAAGCCATTGGTCAAGGCCCTGCTTTTAATATGCTTGATTTTTCTACCCCCAATGGTATATATGAAGATTTCTACTTCTGCGTTTGATGAAAGATGAAAAGTGAATTTCGTGCTTTCACTTATAGGATTTGGGAAATTATAAACATTGTATAACCTTATTTTTTCACTTTGGTTTAAAATTAAAAATATTTCCTCAGTACTTGGGTTATTTCCATTGTCCCATGCTGTTACCTTTATGTTGAAATCATTTTCACCCAATCCGTCAAGTAGTATTTCGCCTGCTGTAATGCTATTAGAATTATAATAAAAGTCATCAGTAATATCTTTTGATTCTTTTGTAATTAGATTTTCAAAAGTAATTGAATGGCCAAGTTCTTTAGTCAGATTTATCCCTAATGGATCAGATATGCACAGAACGATTGCTTCATTGGTTTTTTTGTAATCCCGATTTCTAAGCAGCCTACCACTTTGAGTCTTGAATTCAATCAATGGTCCTCTGTTGTCTGAAGATGCTTCACCACCTATTAAATATAGATTTTTAATTTCGCTAAGAGCATCAATTTCACTGTCATATATATAAACTAGAATTTTTCCAGGTAGGTTCGAATATGATATATCTTGAGGTATACGTAATTGAATAGAAGACTGTGGACTTGAAAAACTAAAATTGCCTCTAAATAGTGTGGGTCCAGGAAGATTATATGAGATGCTCTGTTCTGTAGAGGCAATATTATATGTTCTGGTAACCATTCTATCTGCATCTTTTAATGTAATTATACCATTGCCATCGTTTGCGATTAAATCCTGGTTAATTGTAACTGATGCAATATCAAGTGTTGAAAGAGTATCCTTATCTATACTTATAGTGTCAAAAGATCGATGAGGTATTAATAATTTCATAGCGGGATCGCCAAAAAGATGAAAATACTCACTTTCATTTGACCCATTTTTTATTGATTGTAGAATCACGCCTATTTCTTGCTCAGAGACTATGTTATTATTAAAAATTTTCTCAAAAATTTCTTGAGTATATCTTTCATTTCCTGTTACTGTTATGGGCCTACATGTCGATATCACGGCAGCAGCAGCATCCATGGGGTATCTTATTAGCTCTTCACCAAATGACTCCGCGATGGGGTCATCGAAATGTCCAAAAGAACAAGTTCCAACAACCCATAAGGGCATTTTTGAATTTGTTTTAATATTATCAATATCGCCTCTATTGATATACAGTAACTTCTCTTGTGCGAGCTGAAAAGCCGAACCATGACCGATGTAGTTAATAATGGCAGTACCGCTACTAATTGAATTTAATAGTGCTTCAGTTGCTTCTGGTTTTATTACTCCATATGCTGATGCATCGCTAACCTCAGGATATTCAAGCATGTAAATTTTTTCAATATCTATTTTTGAGGGTATTAAGGATGCTATTGTTTCTGAATTTAGGGTGTGACTCTTTCCTGTAGAAATACCTCCATGGTTTGGTTCAGGTCTAGCGGCATCATCTGCTACTAAGGTTACTTTTCGTCTCCAAGAACCAAAGTTCATATCTTCTTCAAGGAATAATAATTTGTCAGCAAAATTTTTTACTTCATTAGAATTTCTCGCAGGAAAGCGTCCAGTACTAAACTCTGGAATTGGTCCATATATTGTTGATAGTCGATCATCTGAAGGGTAGCTGATATATGATTGAACTTGGATCGTGGGAACAATGATACTCGAAATGCCACTGATATTACGATAATCATATCCTGAGTCACCAAGTAGCAAAAGATGGATAGGTTTCGGATTCATCCAATATTCTTGAGTCCACTGGAGGAATGATCTTATTGCCATAGGATCTTTATTCCCTGCTGAAAATTCTTTATAAATATTTTCTAAAGTTGCATAAATTGAAGGCTGTCTAAGATTTAGAATTGGTTTTGCAGAATTATAAAAATTTTCTGGCCCTACTATAATATAATTGGCATTTATACTTTCATTTCTCAGAGAATTAAAATTCATCTCAGCTTCATAGTTTATTTCATCAATCATAATGACTGATGATGAATCAATTAAAATGAATCTACCTATATTATCGCCTTGAAGATCCACCTCAATTTTTTGATTATCTATAACCTTGATTCTCTTTGGTAAGCCGGGATTTGTAATGTCTAATACTATAATATTATTTTGAAGAATTGAGTCAAAATTAAATCTTACAGTTGTATTGTTTATTGGAGAAAAAAATTCTAAACCATCTGTACTGAAATTAAGTTTTCTTCCGTATTTAATAGTTAAGTAATCAATATACGGAGAGGAATTGTTGTCACTACTTATATTATTTATAAAAAATGTGTTTACATCTTGGTTCAAATCTTCACTAGTTATTGAAGCTGAAATTGTTCTATTACCATTTCCTGACCATGAAATAGTATTTCCTATTTTGTTTGAATTTGGTTCGTTAGCATGTACTTCTACACTGTGGAATGTGTTTGTCGACCCGCTAATTGAATGACCTTTTATTTTTAATTCTATGGCCCCATCAACATTTTCTTTTGCATTGGGAGTATTTGTTGATATTGGCTGGGAACTACCAGATGAAATAGATGAACCATACCAATTGAGCCCAGAGAGTTCTGGATTAACAAGGTCTCTTTCGTAATGATAATATGCTATGCCGTAATCCAGAGTTAAACTTATTTCGTCAGGTATGGCAGATTGCTCAATTCTCTTGCCTCTAATAGCACTGTTGTCTGGAATCAATATCCAGCAAGTATTAGAATTAAAATAAAGGTTTTGATTCCAAACTACACTACTACCATTTATATCAAACCCGGAGTGACTTCTTCCGTAAAATATTATTCTGTCATTTTCAGTAAAATTACCATCAGCTTCACCTTCAATTATTATTGGTATTTCAATCAGATTTTCGCTAATAGTAAGGTTGGTCTCTTGGCTTTTTGATCTTCCAAGTTCTGGTGACATAAATAGCATAAATGATCTTGGATCAAAGGTATCAATATTTTGAATATTTTCTTTTAATAATTCATAGCCTATTGAGTATATAGCATCTCTAGTTACTGGGAAGTTCATCCAAATACCTTGCGGTAATTCTTCAATTCTTTTTGATTTCCTCTTTTCTTTTACAATCCAATTTTTAGCTTGATTCCAATTTATAATTTTATTAGATAAAATTTTTGATTCATTTTTGTTAGCGATGCGGTGTGTGTATTTAATTTCTTTAAAAATTATATTAATTCGAATTTTATTTATGTAAGAATTAGCACTTTTTTTGGGAAATATATTTAAAGTTGCTGTATTTAAATTTTTGAGCTTTTGAATATTTACCCAATCTATCACATCGGAAATTGGATTATCTGATTGAAAAGGAATTTCAGATTCTTCAATTAGTATAATTTCAGCTTCAGGTATTAATTCATTTGGTAGGCCTACATGAATGGTCTTAGGGTAAAGATCTGCGGTTGTTTTTACAGAAATGTTTAATTCAATTAGTAAATTCTGCTTTGTACTAGATATTACTTTAATATCTGTTTTGCTGTGTAAAATATTAAAAAAAACAAATCCCACAATTAGATATTTAAAATTAAAGTACAATGTATTATGTATTATTATGGTAAGTAATTTTGTTATAAGGTGTAAAAAAAGATTAATTTCATGCTAAGAATGTTAAATGATTTTAAGAATTTTATGTTCCAAATAGCCCTTAAAAAATAACTGATATGTTTGACCTAGATATAATAAAAAATTTATATAGTACACTTGAAACTAAAACTAATGCTGCTAGAGATGTGTTGAAAAGACCTCTTACATTTGCTGAAAAAGTACTTTTCAATCATATAAATATTGATAGAGGGCAGGTTCTTTCCCAGTTTGTACGTGGATCTTCGTATGTTGATTTTAATTTAGACAGGGTTGCAATGCAAGACGCCACAGCTCAAATGGCTCTATTACAATTTATTATGGCTGATAGAAAAAAAGTTGCTGTGCCCACAACTGTACATTGTGATCATCTCATTCAGGCCAAGGTAGGTGCTGAAGAAGATCTAATAAAAGCTAAAGAGTCTAATGCCGAAGTATATAGTTTTCTTGAATCAGTATCAAAAAAATATGGTATAGGTTTTTGGAAGCCTGGTGCAGGTATTATTCATCAAGTTGTATTAGAAAACTACGCATTCCCTGGCGGAATGATGGTGGGAACGGATAGCCATACCGTGAATGCTGGTGGACTAGGCATGATTGCTATTGGAGTAGGGGGGGCTGATGCTGTTGACGTAATGGTTGGAATGCCATGGGAATTAAAATTCCCAAAGCTCATTGGTATTCAGTTGAATGGTGAGCTTAGCGGATGGGCGTCTGCAAAAGATATCATTTTAAAAGTAGCAGGTATTTTAACAGTAAAAGGCGGTACTGGCTCTATTGTAGAATATTTTGGTCCAGGAGCAGAAAAATTATCATGCACTGGAAAGGGGACCATTTGCAATATGGGCGCAGAGATAGGAGCGACTACATCAATTTTTTCTTATGATAAAAATATGTCAAACTATCTTCGATCTACAGGTCGAAATCAGCTTGCTGATATTGCTGATGAAAATGCTGAGTATTTATGTGGCGATCCAGACGTTTATGATAGTCCTGAAAAATATTTTGATGAGGTTATTACTTTGGATTTAGATTCTTTGGAACCGCATATTAATGGTCCTTTTACACCTGATCTAGCTACACCAATTTCTGAGTTTGCGGATTTGGCTAAAAAAAATAATTGGCCTTTAAAATTAGATGTCGGTTTAATAGGTTCATGCACAAATTCTTCGTATGAAGATATAACCAGGGCTGCATCAATTGCTAAGCAGGCTATGGAAAAAAAATTAAAAGTTAAATCTGAATTTACAGTTACTCCTGGATCTGAGCAGGTTCGCTATACTGTAGATAGGGATGGGTATCTAGATATTTTCAAAGAAATTGGAGGCAAGGTACTAGCGAATGCGTGTGGTCCATGTATAGGCCAATGGGCAAGACATGGAGCAGAAAAACAAGAAAAAAATTCAATAATTACCTCTTTTAATCGGAATTTTGCAAAACGGGCTGATGGTAATCCAAATACACATGGTTTTGTTGCATCACCTGAGATTGTCACGGCTATGGCCATTTCAGGCAATCTAAGTTTTGATCCATTAAGGGACACTCTTATTAATGAAAATGGTGATCATATTAAGCTAGATGAGCCTAAAGGGATTGAATTTCCTTTAAAAGGTTTTGAGGTATTGGATAGTGGATATATTGATCCCGAAAAATATTCTGATAAGGAAATAGAAATCGTGATTGATCCTAATTCAAAACGCTTGCAGCTTCTAGAGCCTTTTGAAGCATGGGATGGTAAAAATATTAAAAATCTAAAATTGCTCATAAAAACAAAGGGTAAATGCACAACTGACCACATATCAATGGCTGGTCCTTGGCTTTTTTATAGAGGGCATTTAGATAATATCTCAAATAATTTATTAACTGGGGCCATTAACTTTTTTAATGGGCAATCAAATTGTATTAAAAATCAAATTGATGGTACTTATGGCGAGGTACCGATTGTTCAAAGGCAATATAAACTAAAAAGTATTCCCACTATTGTTGTCGGAGATGAAAATTATGGTGAAGGTTCATCTAGAGAGCATGCTGCTATGGAGCCAAGACACCTTGGAGTAAGTGTGGTGCTTGTAAAATCTTTTGCTAGAATTCACGAAACGAACTTAAAAAAGCAAGGTATGTTAGCACTCACTTTTCGTAACAAGGATGATTATGATATTATTCAAGAGGATGATACTTTTGAATTTATTAATCTTAACGAATTCAATGTTGGTAAGACAATAGAAATAAGAGTTAGACACTCTGATGGCTCTATTAATATCATAAGTTGCAACCATACATATAACTCTACACAGATAAAATGGTTTCGTGCAGGGTCAGCATTAAATCTAATCAGATCAAAAAATAACATTCTTTAAGGTAACAAAATGAAAGTGATTGTTTCAGATCCAATATCTGAAGATGGGATAAGTATTTTAAAACATAACAATATTGAAGTTATCGATGCAACTGATGTACACATTGATGAGAATTATGATGATATTAAAACAGTTGACGGGTGGATAATAAGAAGTGGAACTATTTTAGATAAAGAGATAATCAAAAAGGCTGTCAATCTATCTGTCATAGGCCGTGCAGGAGTTGGTGTAGATAACATAGACATTTCAGCTGCTACAAGGCAAGGCATTGTTGTTATGAATACTCCAGATGCAAACACTATAAGCGCAGCTGAGCACACGATGGCACTTATTCTAGCATTATCAAGAAATATCAGCCTAGGTCATGATGGGTTATCTAGGGGCCAGTGGAATCGTCATATGCTAATTGGTTCTGAATTACACGATAAAACAATTGGTATAGTAGGGCTTGGTAAGATCGGTAGAGAAGTGATCCAGCGAAGTAAAGCTTTCAATATGCATATTTTAGGCTATGATCCATTTATTCAAGAGGATTTTTTTCGAGAAGATGAAGTTGAGATATGTGATTTAGAATACCTCATAAAAAAATCAGATTTCATTACTTTGCATATACCTCTAACAAATAAGACCAGAAATCTGTTTGACTATAAAAATCTTGTAAAAATGAAAAAAGAAGCGAGGATTATAAATGTTGCAAGGGGTGGAATTATTAATGAAGATGATTTATCAAAAGTGCTGAAGGAAAAAAAAATCGCTGGGGCGGCATTAGATGTTTTCGAATCCGAACCTTTAAATCAAAATAGTCCATTACTAACTGCACCAAATATTATATTAACTCCGCATTTAGGCGCTTCGACTATAGAGGCAAAAGAGGGGGTTAGTATGTCGATATGTAATCAAGTTAAAAACTTTTTAATTAATGAAGAACTAGATAATGCGGTTAATATGCCTTTTAATAATTTTACACACCTTAAAGAATTAGCACCATTTTTACATTTATCTGAGCTGCTTGGTGACATTCATGGTCAAGTTTGTGATGGGCCCATAAAAAAGGTAGTCATTAACTGCTATGGAAATATTAATGATACAAAGCCTATTGGGCTTTCATTCTTAAGAAGTTTACTGCAAAAAAGGGTTCCTGAAAGAGTCAACTATATAAACGCAGATATTTTAGCAAAAGAGCTTGGAGTGGAGGTTAGTATTAATTTTTCAACATCAGATTCTAATTACTCTAACCTAATATCTGCCACTGTAAGTGCTAAAAAAGAAGTTTTAATAGAGGGGAGTGTATTCGACGACAGCTTACCTAGGTTGGTAAATATTTTTGGCTATAAAATGGAAGTTAATCCTAACGGTGCTTTATTATTTGTTCAGAATGATGACGTTCCTGGTGTAATTGGAAGAGTTGGAACTTTATTAGGTGATAATAAGATAAATATTGCAGCATATTTACTTAGTCGGGAAAAAAATAAAAATTTAGCTTTTGCAGTGATTAGGCTTGATGACACTATTAATTCTAAGATTGTTGATATGTTAAATCGTATTGAAGAATTAAAATTTGTGCATCAGATAAACCTTAAAGGTTATTAAAATTTTTTTGAAAGAATAAATGGGCACAATACTAGATTTATTTATATCTTTTTATCAACAAAAACTAATTAGGAATTTCAAATGAATAAACTGTGGGATGATTTAAAAGATAATATGAAAGAATGGGGGGCCTCTGCTGTCGAAAAAGCTGAGGAAATTAGTAGGGTCGCTGTGGCTAAGGGAGAGGAGTTTACCAAGATATCAAAGATCAAAATTGAAATAATGCAAATAGAGAAAGAAATAGCAAAAGATTTTGAGATTCTTGGAAAATTAGTTCATAAATACGCTCATGATGATAATATGGTAAATTTTGCAGGAAACACTGAGTTTTTTGGGTTAGTCGAGAAGATAAATGAAAATAATATTAAAGTTGATGATAAAAATAAGATAATCGATAGAATTAAGAAAACTTATGGAATTGAAGATGATGAAATTAATGATAAACCAGATTATCAGCTAAATAGTGAACTTAGTGAAGAAGAATGATTAAAAATAAAGCGGTTGTTTGCTAGGGATTATTTTATGTAATATCAGCGAATTTTGTAAAATAAATTCAACAAAAAAATAAATGATTTCAAATCGTAAGTACATATTACACACTGAAACTGAGGATAATGTTAACCAATGGCACTTCAGTAATGCTAAAATATTGATTTTAGTATCAGTATCATTGGTCGTTTTAGGATCTTTTCTATTAATTGGCGCTGATTATGTTAGCAAGTTATTGTACGATAAGAGGCTAAAAGAGTTTAGGTCTAATTACACATCAGTTATTGGTAATATTGATGAAATTCAAACTAGGCTGAAAGAGTTAGATCAGCAGATTATGGAAATTGAAGAAAAAGATAAGGCTGTTCGGGCCTATGCCGGGATGCCTAAAGTTGATAAGGACATTCGAAAGCTGGGTATCGGTGGGGTAACTATCAAAGATCCAAACATTTTGGATAATTTAGCTCCCGCGGTTAGTAGAGAGATATCAGATCTTCATTTGGATATAGAGAAAATTTCAAGACAAGTAAATTTTGAATTAGCTAGTTATGAAAAAATATATGAAAGAGTCAAAAGTGACATAAATCGGATTAGGCACATACCCTCGATTAGACCTGTTGATGGAGGATTCTTAAATTCAAATTTTGGTTATAGACAAGACCCAATAGATAATGTGAGGCGTTTCCACCAGGGGCAGGATTTTGCAGTTCCAACAGGTACTCCGGTTTTCGCACCAGCTGATGGCATTGTGAAAAGAGCTTATTATATTGGTGGTTTTGGGAATCACATTAAACTTGAGCACTCATCTGGATATACTACGACTTTTTCACATTTATCAAAGATATTTGTGCGGCATGGACAAAAGATAAAAAGGGGTGATGTGATTGGTGAAACTGGTAATACAGGTCGGTCAACAGCACCTCATTTGCATTATGAAGTACATTATCGAGGTACTCCAAAAAACCCTCTTGATTATTTCTTCTCTGAAGCCAATAATAATTAAATTAAAACAACTATATCAAGAGGTCATTCATTGAATAAAACCTACCATATACAGACCTATGGCTGTCAGATGAATGTTTCTGATTCTGAATTAGTTGAATCATTGCTCAGAAAAGAGGGGTATAAACCCATAGAAAACCCAGATAATGCTGATTTATTATTTGTCAACACGTGTTCAATAAGAGAGCATGCGGAAGATAAAGTACACTCGCTTCTTGGTAGGTATAATATTTTAAAAAGAAATAAACCTAGTATGGTAATTGGAGTTTTAGGCTGCATGGCACAAAGCTTAAAGCATGACATTCTTGAAAATAAGCCTTACGTTGATATTGTCCTAGGTCCCGATTCCTATAAGAAGTTACCAGAAATATTAAATCGTCATAAATCCGATAATAGAAGCATGGTTGATACAAAGTTATCGCGGTTCGAAGTCTATGATGATCTTTTTCCAAGTCGTAAAGAAGGTGTTAATGCATGGATTACAATTATGAGAGGTTGTGATAAATTTTGCACTTTCTGCATTGTTCCGTTTACAAGAGGTCGAGAAAGGAGTAGAAGTATTCATGGAATTGTCAGTGAAGTAAAAAATGCAATTAGTAGTGGGTACTCTGAAGTAACATTATTAGGTCAAAATGTAAATTCATATGATTACGAAAATAGAAATTTTTCCGTACTATTAAAAAATGTTGCGCAAGTTGAAGGACTTAAAAGACTTAGGTATACCTCACCACACCCGCAGGATATATCAATGGAGTTATTGGATGTTATGGGTAAGTATGATAATATTTGCAATTCGATTCATCTTCCCTTGCAATCAGGCTCAGACAGAATTTTAAAAAGAATGAATAGGACCTATTCGCGTGAGCATTTTATTAATCTTGCGGATACAATTAGAACCAAATTGCCAAATGCTGGAATTAGTACTGATATAATTGTTGGTTTTCCAGGAGAAACAGAGGAGGATTTTTTAGATACTATTAATGTAATGGAAGAAGTAAAATTTGATTCTGCATTTACTTTTAAATACTCACCAAGAAAAGGTACTAAAGCTGTAGAGTATGAAGATCATATCGATGAAAAAGTAAAACAAAGAAGATTAGAAGCAGTAATATCACTACAAAAAACTCATACAATTCATAGAAATGAAAATTACATAGGAAAAATTGAAAATATATTAATTGAGAAAGAGAGTAAAAGAAATCCATTAAAATGGTTAGGCAGAACTGATTCAAATAAATGGGTTGTATTTAATAAAGATAATTCTAAAGTTAAAGATATTGTTCCAGTTCTAATTACCCAAGCAAAAGATATTACATTGCATGGAAAAATATTCTCTAAAGCAAAGGCAGCATAGTGCATTTATTTAAAGTTTTCTTATTAATATTATTTAATCTTATCATTATCATATTCATGACCCAAAATTCTATAGAGAGAGTGGATATACATTTCATTAATTATAGCATTGAGAATTCCTATCTTAATGTCATACTACTATTTACTTTATTATTTGGAGTAATCTCAGGATTTTTAACATCTGCGTTTGTTATTTTTTCCAACAAAAACCAAATCAAGAGTTTGCAAAATAAAAACCGAATACTTTCTGATGAGCTGAATGATTTAAGAAATGTTGCAATAGATGAGGGTATTTATGAGTCAGATGATGGAGAATATTAATATTGACTTCAATCAATATAATTATGATTGTTGCTTTATTAATAGCAGCAATTGGCGTTTGGACGTTTTTTAATTACAAGCCAAAACGACAAAAAAAGACTGATTTCTTATATACAGAAGCTATTAATGCGATGCTTAGAGAAGATAAGCACAAGGCTATTAGATTACTCAAAAATATAGTAAAGCAAGATTCTGAAAATATTGATGCATATTTACAACTTGGCAGTATTATTAGGGATGAAGATCCTCACAGAGCGTTAAAAATTCACCAAACACTAACAGTTAGGCCAAACTTAGACAAGCATACCCAAATTGAAATTTATAAATCATTAGCAATGGATTATGAGGCGATTGATGATTTAATTAAATCACAAAAAGAAGCCGAGCAAGTTTTAAAATTTGATAAGCAAAATCAATGGGCTTTGCTATTCCTTCAAAATATTGGAGAAAAAATTAAAGATTGGGATTACGCAGAAGATAAGGCTAGAAGATTGCAGAAAATTACAGGTATGTATAAAAAAGAAGATTTGGCACAGTATTTAGTTTTTAAGAGTAAAGAAAAAATTAAAGAAAATGATTATGAAATAGCAGAGACACTACTTAATAAAGCAATCAAGCAAGCTCCTGAATTTGGCTTACCTTATAAATATCTAGGCGAAATAAGGATGGCGAATCGAGATTTAGTTAAAGCTATAGAGTATTGGGAGAAATTCATTAGTCTATCACCGAAGGATTCTCAACAGGTTTTTGATAATATGGAATCTGCATTATTTGATTTAGGTAGATATAGCGAAGTTGAAAAGTTTTATCGAAAAGTTAGGGAAAAAAATCCTGAAAACGCTGCAAGCACATTAAGATTAGCTAATGTACTGAATGAAAAAGGGGAAGATCTGGCTGCTATAAAACTTATCGATAGTTTAATTGATAGCGGAAATGTAGAGACATCAATTTTGCTAATGAAGCTTAAACTTTCTTTATCTATCCAAACTCCAACTGAACTTGGGTATCAAATAGATCAAGTTTTAAACATTTTAGAGAATAGTGATGAATAGAGTCATTTTTTACATAATTATATTGATTTCTAATTCTGGTGCACAAAATATTGACCTATATCTTTCGTTAATTAACGAAGGTAGTACCGAGGGAGTTAGAGAAAGCCTACCCGAGTTGATTTCAAAATATCCTGATAGCCCAGGCGTCCTTTATATTAATGCACTTTTAACAGAGGATGGTATCAAGTCAATAGAGATTTATAATGATATAATAAAAAAATATCCAAATACTAGATATGCACCTTACTCTGCCATGAAAATAGGTGAGTACTTTTATGCTAGAGGTTTGTACACTCAAGCAGCTGCATTATTAAAAAATATACCGATAAAATATCCAAGGTTTACTGATATTGAGCGAGTAGCTAATATGATGATTAATAGTTTCAATGCGATAGGAGAAGCAGATTCAGCGCGATATTATGGTCTAATAATAAAAAGCATGTTTCCAAGGATAGATATAGGAATTGATAGCTCAGGTGAGAAAAATAAACCTTTAGCTCAAGTTTTTGAGTTTAATAAAAAAGCACGGAAAGAATTAGGTCCATACGTAGTGCAAGTTGGTGCTTTTAGTACAGAGAAAAGTGCAAAAAAATTGAAAATGCAAATCTCTCAATTAGGACACGATGTAACGATAAGTAATGTTGAATCAAATGGAAAAACCTTGTATGCAGTTCGAGTAAATAGGTTTAAATCAAAAAATAGGGCTAAAAAAATAGGTAAAGATATAAAGACAAAAATTGGAGTGGATTTTCGGGTTTTATACAGGCCTGTAAATAATTGATTTTTTGACCTACATTATGAAATATAATTTATTAAAAATTTTTATGGGAATGATTGAGTAGCTGGTGCTTTCCACGGCCTTCAAAGCCGATGTCTCAAATTATTTTGAGAGCTGGGTTCGATTCCCAGGCATTCCCGCTTATAATTTTTTAAATATTTGGATTTAAGATAAAGTTTATCATAACCTATTTGAATCTATTAAAGAAAATAAAATGAAAAAAATAGCATTTTTTGATTTTGATGGTACCATCACTACAAAAGACTCTATGGTCCAATTTATATTTTATTGCTTCGGTACTTTTAAAACAATTAAAGGGTTTATCTACTTATCCCCAATAATGATAGGGTATAAACTAAAAATAATTAAAAACCACACTGCTAAGAGAATTCTTTTAAGATTCTTTTTTAAAAATTACCCTAAGAAGAAATTCGATGAAAAAGCAATTTCATTTTCAAAAAATAAACTTCCCTTGATTATAAATAGAGCTGCTATGAGTAAAATTGAATGGCATCAGAAAAAAGGTCATGCGGTTGTAGTTGTAACAGCATCTATAGAAAATTGGGTAAAGCCTTGGTGTGATAAAAAAAGTCTAAAACTTATAGCTACCAAACTATCTTTTAATAAAAATAATATAAATAAGGAAATATATATCGAAAATTGTTTTGGTTTAGAAAAAGTAAATCGAATAAAGAAGTTATATGATTTATCTAATTATGAAACTATCTATGCTTATGGAGATAGCGATGGTGATAGGGAGATGCTTGAGCTAGCAGACTTTAGTCATTATAGAGAATTTTAATAAATATCACTGATATTTTTATTAAATAGTTTCATTTAAGTTCAATATTTATGCCATTAAAAAAGCAGATGGCATTTTAATTTTAAACAAAACATAGATCCGTCATAAAATAATATCTATCATAATTAGTAAGTAACATATTAGAGTTAAATCATTCAGAATTTTTGCTAATGCTAAAGATTAATAGTTTTAAATAATTTTTTTAGGGTATTTATTAATATTTAAGTTGAATGTGATCATTTAATTATAAGTAGATGAATTAGTATTTATTCAAGCACTACGGAGACATTAATATTTTATAAACATTTCTTAATAAATATATTTATATTGTTTATAATATTTGTTAATTTATTTATATTTACTTTATACTATTTAAGTTTTATTTATTTACTTCCGAGGAGAAAACCATGTTGAAAAAGACATTAATTTGTTTTATTTACACTGTGTGTATAGTTTTTTCACAAAATATTAAAATACCTGATAACCTGAAAAAGCAATTGCAAGGCAAAGGCGTAAG
>MDSZ01093790.1_pt1 | contig 18191 bp, 17 predicted proteins | sample 811201 | NCBI WGS metagenome assembly MDSZ01 (sample SAMN05326647, study PRJNA326480) | marine metagenome | isolation source: seawater | place: Indian Ocean: North | collected 2010
GCACCATAAAGATTAATAGGAGCAGCAGCTTTATCAGTGCTTAAAGCAATAATATTCTTTACTTTATGGTTAAGTGATGACTCTATGACGTTTTGAGCACCATAAACATTTGTTTTAATGGCTTCTAATGGATTATATTCAGCAGTAGTAACTTGTTTTAAAGCTGCTGCATGAACAACTATATCGACATTTTCCATTGCAGTGAAAAGCCTAGAATAGTCTCGTACATCACCAATAAAGAATCTTAACTTATTAAAATCTTTTTTCTTTGAAAATTTATTGCTCATCTCAAATTGTTTTAGCTCATCTCTACTGTAGATGATGATCTTTTTTACTTTAAATTTATTTAAACAGGTCTCCGTAAACTTCTGTCCAAAGGAACCTGTTCCGCCAGTTATTAAGATTGTTTTATTGTTCATAATTTTAATTTATAACATTTATTAATTCAGTAATGTATGATTTTTTCTTAAAAATTCCATACTAATAATTTTTGATAGAGGTTTTTTATAACATGGGTGATCATTAGGTATGAGATTTTGAAATTTTTGTTTCAACTCTTGATCATCTTTATGATGTTTATATTCATTTTTTAGTTCATAATATATTTCTTTTGTAACATTTAGGATTTCTTCTTCAGAACTACTTATTACCTTTATTCCAGCATTTTCATACTCTTTAGAAGTATTAAAACACCAAATTTTATTGGAAAATATTTCTTTGTAGCTCAAAAAATTATTTTTCTTTTTTGACCATATTTTACATGGGACTGCTTTAACTGTATCTTCGTTCGGTATTAATCCACATAGTGGAATATAATTAGTCATTATTGTCGGAACATTAAATATAAACGGAGCGACAGTAATACCCGCATTTGAACCTAAAAAAAATTTACAGTGAGCTGATAAATAAATATCACCAAATTCAGACCAATAATCTATTGCATAATCAATGACTTTATTATTATTAAAGTTTATTCTATCAGACTCATCCCTGCCCATTCTAATCGCATATCCTCCTTTAGATGTAATAAAGTCTATAGCTTTTTTAAAGTCATAAATACTTTGGTCTCTAAAGTTATGATAACTAAAATCCAAATCTGAACCATACAGTTTTTTTGAGTTAGTTTTCAAATATTCTGGACTCCTTGCATGAAAACAAACGAACCAATCTTTGTCACCTATGCCCATTTTATTAAGTAATTGCTTTCCTTTTTCTTTATCTTCATTAGAAAACTTAAAGACTACATTAGTCTTTTTTCTTAATTCAAAATTAGCATAGTTATCTATAGGAATATTATATAAAAATTTTGCGTCTTTCACGCTTTGAGAAATAAATTTATAAATAGCAACACTAAAAGAATAAATTCTAATTTTTTTCTTTAAAATACTCATGAAATAGTCATTGCAATATGGTTTCTGTGAAAAACCTATAATTTCATGATCTTCGAATTTTTTGGTATCTAAACTTAGTGTCCGAAAAAAAAGGTCTGTACCATAAAGCAAATGTCCAATTCTTGAGGCATCTACTGGAATCAAAATAAATTTTTTTTTCTTCTTTATAAAAGTTAAAAAACAAAAAACCATAATATGAGTAAATTTTCTTAAAATACTTTTTATAAATTCTTTCATAAAAATTTTTATTTTAATTTATTTTTTTTTCAATTGATTTTAAAAGTTTTTGTTGTACTTTTTTGAATTCTCCGTACTCATAGCAATTTTTAATTTTACCATTTTCGAAAAAAACTATTTTATCACATTTTTTCAAAATCTCTGTTCGATGGGTGGCAATAATAAATGTGCAATTGGAATAAAATTTTCTTATATTATTTATAATATAATTTTCATTCTCACTATCTAAAGAATTAGTTGCCTCATCAAAAACTATTATTTCAGGATCTTTGCTTAATGATCTCGCAATGGAGATCTTTTGTCTTTGACCACCACTTAAATTTAACCCCTGTTTACCAATCTGAAATTTCATTTCATGTGAAGTTTTATCTTGAAAATTAAATTTAAGTTTCAACATTTTCTTAAGATTTTTAATTTTTTTAGAATTTATTTCATTTGTATTTTCAATCAAAATATTTTTTTCTATAGAACCATCAAAAAGATAAACTTCTTGGGGCACATAAGAAATTTTTTTTTGCCAAGCTCTTATGTTACCTTGATCTAATATTTTTCCATCAATTTTTATTTCACCAGAAATTGGTTTAAGAAAACCACAAAGTAAGTTGATAAAAGTTGATTTTCCATTTCCACTCTTGCCTATAATGCCTATGAATTCTCCTCTTTTAATTGATAAATTAAATAAAAATTTTCTTGATTTCTTGGTATAAGAAAATTTTGTATTTCTAAAACTTATTTCCTTTTTAAATTGCAATTTTTTATCTAAAATTATTTTTTTATCCTCAATTCGATTGCTATTTTCTTTTATTAAATCTTTTATATCGTTTATAATTTTAGAATTCATTTTTTCATGAAAATTTATTTGTAAGATTTGAGAGTATATTTCTTGAGAAGAAGGTATAATTCTTCTAGCCGCTACCAAAGTAAAAATTATTAATGGTATATAAGTTTGATAGTTGTCTGACAAAAAATAAACGGATAGAGCTATTATTGATATTACTAAATAAACAAAAGAATCAATTATTAAAATTGGGATGTTGGAATAAATATATTGAGTGATGTTAGCATTTCTATACCCTTTTGCCAAATTTGAGAATTTTTTTAGAAAATAACTTTCCTTAAAATCTAAACGTATTTGTCTAATTATACTAAATGAGTCTATAAGTAACTTTGAAAATTCTTGATTAAATTTTGAATATTTATTTCCTGACTTTTCAACTTTTTTTGATGCTTTCTTAAAAAAAAATAAATAATAAACTCCCATAAAGATGATTATTGTTAATGGTATGATCGGTTCAAATATAGAGGAAATTAATATTATAAGTAGAAGATTTAAAGATAGATTATATATTAATAATGCAGGTACTAAAACACCTGCAATTAATGTTTCAACGTAGTGAGTAGTTTTTTGTGCTAAATATGCTTTATTATTAAACAAGTGAAATTTATATGGCTTAAAAAGATATAATTTATAAACTTTATTTGAAGTGTCATACAAAACATTTCGAGAAAAAACTTCAATTAAAAATTTTGAGACAAATCTTACAAAAATACCTAGTAGCACAATAGCTAAATAAAAAACACCTGTTAAAAGGATAAAATTATCAATAGGCAAATCAACTAAAGTAAAAATTTTATTTAAGTATTGATTTGTTTCTACTAGTTCAGTGTTTAATAATAAAGTTAAAAAAGGTAATATACTAATAATTCCTATTGCATCAAAAATACTAGATATAAAGATAAATCCAATCAAAAGATAGAAATAAAATTTATTTTTCTTATCTAAAGTATTAATAATTAATTTTAATTTTTTTAACATTTAAAGTTCATTCGCAAAGTTTTGCAAAAAATTTAAGCTTTGAATTAAAAATAAATGAATTTTCTTCTTGGAAAGTTTTGCTTATCTTCTCAGAATTTTTATTTAGGGAATTTATTAATAAAGTAGTAGCATTTAAAATTTGTTGAGAAGAATTATTCTCAATAAAATATTGATTTAGATCAATGTTTCCCTCAATGTCTATTGTTCTTGAAATTAAGTCTCTGAAATTAACTTTTTCACCAGTTTTTTTTTTAAAGACGTTTTTGGCTAAAAAAAAATCACAATCTCTCAAATAAAAATAATGAATTGGAGGATAGTAGTTTGTAAGTAAAACGGGTTTTTCAAAAAACATTGGAACTGTCCAATATCCAGACGACGTACCTATACAAAATTTACATTTACTCGCTAAAAATATATCCATAAATTCACTTTTTACATTAGTAAATGGATAGTCGATTAGACCATTGATTTTGTTGAATGGAGCTAAGTTCTTTCCTCTCCAAATACGATCACCCACTCTTACTACCTTGCCCCCATTATCTATTATCTTTTTAATTGCTTCGGTATAAGTTGAAGGGTCAGCATCTCGTAAATAACTATGATTGTCTTTCGTTTCTCTTATATGAAGAGTAACAAACCAATCATTTTCATTGATTCCAATTTTTTTTAGAAGTGAGTGACCCAATTCAATTTCTTTTCTTGTAAAACCTATATTTAAGGGGTTATTGGTTTTAAGATTTCTAAGTTTTTGGTTAATCTTGTTAATACCAATATAATAGGGGAAAAAATTGCTATTATACTGAACAAGATAATTTGGAATAGTTAGATTATCCATTTTTTTGTGCTCTTTAAAATAGTTTATTGTACTTCTATTTACAGAAATATATTTTTGAAAAAGACTAAGTAAGGTTCCGTTATTTATTTTGTCTGTAAACCTAATATTTAACTTGATAGCCTGCGATTTTGAAAAAATAAAATTGTTTAATAAATAATAGTATAAATGTAGATAATTTCCAAAACTTCCAATTACAGTCTCAATAGGAAAATATCTAATATTATTTAGATTTTCTTTTTTTGACCAATCATTAAATATTGAGTCAAAGTTTGATATTTCATTCTCCAACTTTTTTTGATAATTCTGTCCTAAAAATCGTCCATATGCAGATACAAAATATGGATCTTTTGAATTATTATTTTTAAGTTCTTGAAATTTTTTTAAACTTTCTTTTTTACTTTTTATATTATTAATTTTCTCAATTTTTTTCTTTAACTTATTAAAGAATAAACTCCTAAAAGTTAGAGTAATTAAAACTGAGATAATTCTAGAAAAACTATATTTAGTGTCACCTAAAATAGATGAGCTCATACTCGCTTTTGTAATTTGATTGTTTAAAAATCCAAATCCATTCATTTTTATCGAAGAAAGACTCAGCGGTTAGAGCCCAACATTGTAGATTAAATAATTCAGAATTATTTCTATAACTCTCTACATTTATATAATGCCTCTTTCCAACTCTAAGAATTTCCCTGATTGAATATAAGAGATCAAACAATTTAAAATTATGTAAACATGAAAATGTAAAAACTAAATCAAAACTTTTATTCTTAAAGGGAAATTTTTTTCTGGCATCATGTTTGAAAAGGAATTTCTTAACCTCCTTTTTAGAATTTTTAATTCCATATGATGAAACATCAAAACCTGAAATCTTTATTTGAGGTAAAATTTTTTTTATTTCATAAAGGAGTATTCCTTTTCCACAACCTACATCAAGTATTTTTGAATTATTATTTAATTTATAATATTTAATTATTTTTTTCGCTACTGGTGTCCATCTACCAGGTATATATTTATAACCACCATATCCAAATTTTCTATTTCCATCCCAGTAATCAAATCCAAATTTTCTTGCAACAGTCATGCAACTTATTTTGTCATTTTTCATTCTCTCAAAATATTTCCTTTTTGTAAGATTGTGATTATTGGTAATAAAATTAACTTTTTTTAGCATTTAAAATGGTCCTAAAAAATCTTTATTTGGAACGTCGTCATTTTGTTTTTTTATATCTTTAAGAAATTTTTCTTTTAAAGCCCTTTTTAATTTTTTTTTTGTAATTTGTGAAATAGCATTAAAGATAGATTTAAAACTTACATAAGAATTTTTTGCTAATGCGCGTGTGCTTGAAATTGGCTCTTCCTTTAATCCTAATCTTAGGTATTTTATTTTTTTATTAGAAAAATTTTCAGCAAGTAAAGCTATAATCTCAGAACTAATTCCATAAGTTTTCCACCCGTTATCTAAAACTAAAAGACTCCTAGTTTTTTTTATTGATTTTATAATCGTCTTCTTATCAAGCGGTCTTATTGTTCTTAAATCTATAATATCTGCTGAAATTTTGCTTTCTTTCAAAATTCGAGAAATATTTCTCAATTTATTTAAGCCTTCTGAATATGATATTATTGTTAAATCTTTTCCTTTAGAAATTAATTTAGCTTGACCAATTTTAACATCATAAATTTTGTTTGGTACGAATGATTTTGTTTCATGCAACCATCTATGCTCAAAAAAAATTACGGGTTTATTTATTTTCAGGCTGCTAACGAGTAAGCCCTTTGCATCATATGGATTTGATGGAGCGACTACAACTAGACCAGGAATATGAGCAAAAAGTGATTCTAAAGATTGTGAATGCTGAGGACCTTGCCCCCAACCTTTACCAATAATAAGTCTGATTATCATACTAATTTTCGATTTATGAGCCGTCATAAATTCCCATTTTGCAATTTGATTAAATATTTGCTCTAGAGACAATAAACTGAATTCTACTCTTTGATGAGATAGAATGGGTTTCATTCCACAGCTGGCCACTCCTAGACAAATACCTGTAATTGCGTTTTCAGATGTAGGAGGTTCAATTACTCTTTGCTTCCCAAAAATTTTATGCAAATTTTTAGTAGTTCCAAAGATACCTTTGGGATCGTTGACTCCTAAGCCAGTTAAAATAATTTTTTTATCACGTCTCATTAACTGAATTAATGTAGATCTTATTGATTCTGAAAAACTTAATATTGGCAAAATAATTATGATACTTTTAATATTTTTTGATCAGGAAATTTGCTTTTCTTAGCGAACGAAAATGCTTTTTTTATTTTTGAGGCTATATTCTCTTCGAGATTTAATTTGTATCTAGCTTCTTTTAACTTTTTATATTTTTTTTCAATTACACTTATTGGACATTTTTTTAACCATCTTTTAACTTCTTCTCTACTTCTATAACCCAAATCATCGTCCCAATTAGGTCCGCAATGTTCCAGCCACCTATAAGTTTTAAATTCGACAAGAGCAGGTTTATTTTTTTTTTTAATATATTCAATTTTTTTTTTTGCTAAACTAAATACTTTTTCAACATCATTTCCATCACTACTGGACGCATAAATTCCATGAGCTTCTGCTATTTTTTTAATACTTCTTTTTTTATGATGTCTTGAATTATTGTGCGTATAAACTGAGAAAAAATTATTTTCACATACAAATAAAATTGGTAAGTTATGAAGTGAAGCATAGTTTAAAGTCTCATGAAATACCCCTTCTTCCGTAGCGCCCTCTCCAAAGAAAATAACTGTAAGATATTTTTTTTTACATATACTAAACTTATTAAACATTGAGATACCTGCCCCAATCGGAATTTGGCTTCCAACAATAGGGATGGACATGACCACTCCCTTTTTATTGTCTTGCAAATGCATTGATCCACCCAAACCTTTTGCACATCCAGTTACTTTACCATAAATTTCTGCGATCATAGAATTCAAGTCTCCACCCTTTGCTAGATAAACCGCGTGAGATCTATGACCGCTAATTACTTTATCGTGAGCGCTAAGATTTGCACACACTCCGACTGAAACAGCCTCCTGGCCAACAGAAAGATGGACAGGACACCTCATCTCATATTCTTGATATTTTGAGGAAATTTCTAACTCAACAGCGCGGATCAACTTGAGCGATTTATGCAAATTTTTTATTTTTGAAAATTTTATCATTCTTATTAATTTGTTTTTGATTTACTAAACTTTTTTTTATTAGCCAAAGATTATTTATATCGTCTATTTCTTCCATTGTAGATATCTTCAAATCTTCTAAAGCAAAAAAAATTGATTTTTTTTGTTTAATTATTTTTTTGAAAATTTTCAATCTTTCAGCGTTGTCTGTGGGCATTTGAAATAAACTATATGATACAATTCCATCAACGTGTTTTATGTCTTTAACTAAATCTCTTAAAATTAAAGTTGATTTATCAATAAGATACTCTGAGTAATTGAATAGATGTAGAAAACCCTTTGATCTGCAAAATTCTTGAATAACTAAATTTTGCACCCGCTGAGGAACCCTCTCGCCCATAAAAGGGCCAGAAATGTAACCTTTAAGTTTTTTCATTTAGCTAAATTTTTGGGAGCTCGTATTGCATTCCAATTTGAGAAACTTTTCTAAGCGTAATAGCCTCAAAATACTCACCAAGTTTTTTATCGTTATAGGGTGAAAAAATTGATTTAAAACGACAATTTAATGACCACCTGGTTTCATTTTCTAAATTTTTAACGTTTCCATGTGGCAAAGCTTGATTAAAAATTAAAACCTCTCCGTATTTCACATCAACCCAGGTCAAATCTTTTTTGATTTTTTTAAATAGATTTTCTCCAGAATTATTTTTTAATTTTTTGAACATCTTGTTTATTTTATTTGCTTTTGATGGAGGCAATAAATACATACTTTTTGTTTTATAACAGTCAACTAGAGGTACCCAGACCACTAGATCGAAAGGTGAATTTCCCCCCCAAATATCTGAATGAATAGGTAATAAAGATGAGTTGTCTCTTGGCAATTGTATGCTTAAATTCACTCTTCTTTGCATGGCTAACTCATTGCCTAATAAAACATCTAAATATTCTTTTGAAATTTGGTAATATAATCTTCTAAACTCATCATTATCGTTTATAATTTCTATAAGATTTTTTCTGACTGTATTCAATTTATTCGGTTTAAGATATTTGTGTATATGATTTAATAATTTATCATCTTTTAAAGATTTATTAATTGATAGTTTTTTTTTAATACATCCAACTAAAAGCTTTCTCATCTTTTCTAATTCTGAAATGTTCTTAACTTTTTTAATCACAAATCCATATTTTTCATAATCATTAGATATTTTTTTTTCTTTGATTGTTAAAAAGTTTGCCATAATCTCTTTTACCTTATTTTATATTTTTCATCAAGATATTTTAAAGCTTTAATTATTCTTGAAATATTTTTATGACTGAGTTGTGGCTCAATAGGTAAACAAAGTAATTTTTCAAACCAAATTTTTTCATAGATTGGACAAGTATTTGTCTTATAACCAAAAAAACGCATAGCACTACTAAGGTGGACAGGCCAATACCTTAAAGTTAATATTATTGAAAATTTTATTTTAAGTTCTTCTAAAATTTTATCTCTGGATATTTTAGATTTTTTAATATTCAAATAAAAAGGAAATATATAATAAGAATTGTGATCATTTTGTTTTTTTAGATTTTCAAAAATATCTGTGTTTTCTATAGCCTCAAAATATTTTTTTGCAGTTTTTTTTCTTAAATTATTTAAATATTTTAATTTTTTTAGTTGTTCTATACCTACAGCAGCTTGAACTGTTGTCATTCTGTACGTTGAACCAATCTCTTTCAAAGATTTAAAATCTAGGTCAAAGGCATCTCCGAATTTCATAAATTCAGATGTGTTGGGCTTTTTAAATTTTCCTATAAATCTACTTTTTCTTTTTTTTTTAATTCCCCATGGAAAATTAGTTCTTAATTTTTCCGCTAGTTCAGCATATTTTTTATTATTAGTAACAAACATTCCTCCCTCTCCAAGTGTTGAGATATTTTTATGAGTTGAGAAAGAAAAGCATGCCATATCACTATTAGATCCAACAAATTTATTTTTATATTTTGATCCACATGCGTGAGCACAATCTTCAATTATCGGTAAATTATATTTTTTTCCAATCTTTTTTATCTCAATCATGTTAACCGGTGCCCCAGCAAAATGGACAACAAATATTGCTTTTGTTTTTTTATTGATCTTATTTTCTATTTTTTTTGGATCTATATTTAAATCTTTCGAGTCAACATCAATCGGAATAACTTTTATTTTCTTTTCTAGTAACGCGTTAATGGTCACCCAAAATGCATTTGCTTGACAGATAATATTATCACCTTTTTTTAAATTTAAAATTTTTGTCGCAATGTTTAAAGCTCCACCACAAGAACTTGTTGTAATTGCATATTTTGCTCCAATATAATTAGCAAACTTTTTTTCAAATTCAAAAACATCTTTTCCTCTAGTCAAAGGCGTTCCTGATTTTAATACTCTTTTAATTGCTAAAATTTCTTTATTATTAAAAATAGTACCTACCGGAAGTTCTGTTATTTTATTTCTGAGCATATATTTTCAAAATATATTTTTTCTTTTTAAAATAAAAAAAAGCTGGGTATCTTGTATTATCCGCAACTCTAAGAAGATTAAATTGTTTTCTAATACTTTTATTAATATTGATTTTACTGTCCTTTTTTGTTCTTTTTCGATAAAAGGATACTTTGCCAAGTTGAGGTCTTTTTTTAATTTTTTTCATTTTTTTTAAAAAAATTTTAATTAAACTTATAGTTAATTTTGCCTGTTTTTCTCTTATTTCATCAGATAATTCTGAACCATCTAATCTAAAAAATTTTTGTATATATATATCGCCTCTATCAATTCTTTCATTTGCTTCAAAGAGTGTAATGAAGATTTTTTTTTTATTTTCCAAAACCCTCCATGCGACAGCAGCACTGCCGCGACCAAGAGGGAGTTTTGAGGGGTGAATGACTACATTTTTAGAGTTCTTAGATAAAATTTGTTTATTAAGAATTGTTTTGCAAGAAATAAGAAATAGAACATCGCCTTTTTTTATTTTTCTATGAGAATTAATTATTTTTATTCTATGTTTTAAAGGTTTTATATTACTTTTTAATTGATCAATATATTGATGGAAAAAACTGTCTTTAATATCAATTAATATTTGAACTCTCATAGATTAAAGCGATCCACCATCTATTCTAATTAAGGATGAATTAATAAAACTAGATTGTTTACTAGCCATCATGACAATAAAAGAAGCTATTTCTGCTGGTGTGGCAAATCTGCCTGAGGGATAAAAGTTTTTAAGATGGGATAAATATTTTTTCTTATTTTTTTTTCTTAAAAGATCCCAGTATTTATTTTTTGTTAAAACTACGCCTGGCATAAGTCCTGAAATTACAACATTATGTTTTGCATACTCTCTGCCAATATTTCTAACATAATTATTTAAAAATGCCTTTGAAGCCGAATAAGGTGTTGATCCACCGTGAGGTTGCCATAAATTTCCATCATTTTCTGCACTATTTGAGGATACATGAATAACTCTACCCCATTTTTTTTTCTTCATTCTGGGCAGAAACTCATTATTCAGTTTTATTGCTACACCTACATTAAAATCCCATACTTTTTTCCATTCATCAACAGATGAGTGGTTATCTCTTATGCCAATTCCACCACCAACATTGTGAACAATTATATCAAAGTTGATTTTTTTATTCTTAAATCGTATTAATAAATCTTTTAAATCTTTCTCATTCAAAAGATTGCATTGAAATGCAGAAAATAAGTTTTTTTTCTTAAGAAGAAATTTTGCATTTTTTATTGATTTTAATGTTCTCGCAACTGTATAAACTTTGCACCCCTCATTTAACAATTGTCTACATACCTCTAGACCTATTCCCTTTGTGCCTCCAGTTACTAAGGCGATTTTATTTTTTAATCCTAAATCCATTATTAAAAAAATTTTTTATTTTAATTTTATTTTATTCATTAATTGAACATTAAAATATTTAGGGTCGTCTAATGTTCTTGCTAAAATCTTTTTATCAAATGCCTCTTTTAAATCGATAATTGAATTACTAATATCATATTGAGTTGAAAAATTTAAAGATGAACAAAATTTTTTTGAGGATATATGATAAGACCTGTTATCGTTAGTTTCTTTTTTTAATATAGAAACTTTATCTCCAACATTTTTTTTTACTAACTCCGCAATTTCTATTACTTTTTTATTTTCAAATCCAATATTGAAAGTTTCTCCATTTACTATTTTAGATGGAGCTTCAAGAATACTTAAATATGCTCTACACATATCTTTAATATGTATATTTGGTCTTAGTTGATCGCCTCCAAAAACCGTTATTTGATTTTTATGATATGCAAGATTAGTTAATATGTTAACTACCAGGTCCAATCTCTGCCTTGGTGAAAATCCACATACTGTTGCTGGTCGTGCAATTACTATTTCAAAATTTTTTCCAATATATCTTTTTAAAATATTCTCACAGTCAGCTTTGTACTTAGAATAATCAGTAAGTGGTTCAAGCTCCATATCCTCGACTACATTTCTCTCATTTTTAACCCCATATACGCTTGATGAAGATGCATATACAAATCTTTGAACACCTTTTTTTATTGAGAGTTTGACTAAAGGTTCAAATGCTAAAAGATTTATATTTTTTCCAAGTTCTGGATCAAGCTCAAAACTTGGATCGTTGGAAATGCAAGCCAAATGAATTACACAATCAACTCCCTCTAATGATGAGCTCAATAAGATTTCATTTCTAATATCTCCTCTAAAAATTTTTAAATTTTTATTTTCTTTTAATGTATCTCCATAAATCATTAGATCTATTACATTTACCATATATCCTTTATCTAGTAATAACGGTACCAGGACAGACCCAACATAACCTCCTCCACCAGTGACAAGAATTTTTTTAAGTTTTTTGTTATTCATATTTATGAAAGATAAGAATTAATTGTCTTAATTAGTTTAATTTTACTTAGTGAGCTACTATTTGCATAATTTTCAATATTCATTGCGGCCGCCAAAGAGGAAATAAGAAGACCTAATTTTAGATTAATTTTTTTAAATATTGTTAACGACAAAATTGATAACATCGTGTCTCCTGCGCCGATTTTATCTTTTACCTTTGTTGCAAAAGCTGGACATTTTATAAATTTAGAATTTCTTTGATCATATAAATGACATCCATCACTTCCGGATGTTACTACAAAATACTTGGCGTTTATTTTTTGCTTTAATTGAAGTATGAGATTTTTGATATTTCCTTCTTTGTCTCTCATCTCGTGTCTTAGTTCACTTTCATTTATGATTATAAGATCTGATTTATTGTATTTAGAAATTGTATGAAATCCTAAATTTGCAGCGTTCAACTGAGCATTAATTGCTAAAAACTTAGATCTAGAAATTATAATTTTAGCAATTTTATCCGTGATCAAGCCGTGGCCGTAATCGGAGACAATTACAACATCATGTTTTTGAATTTCTTTTTTTAAAAAATTAATGATTGATGTCTCTTGTTTTTTTTCAAGCAATTTGTCATTTAACTCTTGTAGTCCCAAAATTTTGTTATGATTTATTGAGTCAATAAATCGCGTTTTTTTAATGGTTGGAGAGTTTGATTTATTAATGAACTTTAAATTAATATTTTTTTTCTGCAAATTTTTATAAAAAAAATTTTTATTTTCATAGTTTTCACCCAAATAACTTAGAAGTGTTATTTTTTTGCAGAATTCTCCAATATTTTTTACTATTGCAGCTGTTCCTCCAGGATATTTTTCAGAATTTAATTTTCTCACTGCAAGATTCGAGTCCTTTCCGGATTTCCCTAAAGCTTCACAAGTTACATATTCATCGATGATACATTCTCCAATCACAAGGATTTTTAGATCTCGTAGATTATCAAAAATATCAGTTATTTGTTTCTTTTCTGTGTTATTTGTACTCTTTATAAAATCTAGATATTTTTTTTGCTCATCATTTAGATTTATACCAACGTCATTAATAATTTTACTTGAGCTAAATAATTTGTCTTTAGTAAAAATAATTTTTCCACCAATTTTTTTTATTGCTTTGATCTCATTTTTAATTTCTCCAGTCACATCATTTTTTGAGTGTAGATAATCTAATCCCTTACAATAAATGTTAGGTTTTAAAATTTTAATTAATTTTTCGGATGTTGGAAATTTGTTCTCAATTACATAATCAATTGAACTTATATTAGATAAAAATGAAATCCTTTGCTTTATATTAAAAATTGGTCTGTTTGGTCCTTTGTTAACATATTTGTCAGGTGTAACACTTACAATTAAAACATCACCATTTTTTTTTGCTGATATAAAATGATTTATATGTCCAATATGAAGGACGTCAAAAACACCATGTGATAAAATAACTTTCTTTTTTTTCTTTTTGAGAATAGATATTATTTTTTTTCCTTGGGAAATATTAATAAGTTTACTTTTCATTTTATGAAAGTAATTTGAACCACAATCTTGTTGCAGATTTTATTTTTTTTGGAGTCCATACTGGAGCTTTTTTCCAGTCAGATATTCTATTTAGTAAAATTTCTAAACCTTTCTCAATAGGAATTCTTGGATACCATTTCAAATGTTTTTTTATTTTCTTTATACTAGCTAGAGATCTATCAGGCTCGCCTGGTCTTTTAGGAATAAATGTCAAATTTTTACTTATTAATTTAGCAATAAAATTGACTTTTATTTCTTTACCACTTGCAACATTATAAATTTCTCCCTTTTTTTTGCTCAGTGAAGCTTTTAAAATAGCTCTGCAAAGGTCAAGGACATAAAGGAAATCTCTTGTTTGATTACCATTGCCAACAATGGTTAGTGGCTGGTTGTTAATTTTTTGTGCTAAAAAAACACCAAACATTGCACCATAAGCGCCTGTTGTTCTAGAATTGGGGCCATAAATATTAAAAAACCTTAAAGATATAATTGGCAGTTTGTAAATCTTAAAATAATGCATTGCTAACTTTTCTCCTAAATTTTTTGTTAAAGCGTAAGGATACATTGGCTCAATTTTGCTTTTTTCGTCCGTAGGAAATTTTTTTGGTATGCCATAGCAACTTGCTGAAGCTGCATAAATGATTTTTTTAATATTTTTGTATTTCCGACATGACTCTAATATATTGAGAGTGCCAGTTACATTGGAGTCAAAATATTTTTTTGGGTTAATTATGCTTGGAACTATGTCGGCAATACCGGCAAGATGTATTACATAGTCTGCTTTTGCGAAGTATTTTCTATGATTAATTTTTTTTGAAATATCTACTTTAAAAAATTTAAGATTTCTATTTTTTTTTAAATTTTCTTTTTTACCAGTACTTAAATTATCTAGTACAATTACATTAAAATTTTTATCTAGTAAAAAATTTACTAAGTTTGATCCGATGAAGCCTGCTCCACCAGTTATTAGATAGGTTTTTCTTAAATTTTTATTCAAAATATTTATCTCTTAAATTATTTATTTCTATCAAATTTTTAAATTTTAGTTCATTTGAAATATGTTTCAATATTTGAATTTGACCAAACACAATCATTAAAAATATAAAAATGTTTCTTCTTTTTAAAATTTCTTTTCGTCCTTTTTGAGTTAAAAAATTGGGTATAAAAAGGGCATCTGCTTGTGCAGGTGCGTGGGTTAAATGTGAGCCTGCTTTATTGAATGCACAAATAGAATAATTTTTCTTATATAGATAATGTAAAACTTTACTCCAGTCAGGTGCGTTTTTATACATGGGAAAAATTTGGAGCTCAACCTTGATCATTAATGGAAAATAATTATTTAAACCTTTGAGAATTTCTAATTCTGAACCTTGAGTATCAATTTTCAAATAGTCTAATTCTCTTATTTTGAGTTTTGCAAGAAGTTTTGATGTTGTGTCACATTTAATATTTTGTTTTTCAGTAATTTTATATAAGTCAATATATCTCTGATCGTTACAGTATATTTTAATCCCATCTCTATCAGGTAAAAAAAATGATGACGCGCCTGGATTTAGTCCAGTTACATACAATTTTTTATTACATTTTTTACTCCAAAGTCCATTTTCAATAACTTTATAATTTTTATTTTTTAAAATTTTTGCTTCTTTTTTATTTGGCTCAACCAAAATTATATCAAGAATATCTCTATAATTTTTAAAATTTAAGTGTGAAAAAGTATCCTCTAAAAAAAAATCTCCTTGAGCACCTACATCTAAAATAGAAATTTTTTTATTTAACTTTTTTTTTGATATAAGGTGATTAATTATTCTTTTTCCTTCAGAATCAATTTTGTAATCAGAAAGACTTCTTGTTAATTCTTCACTTATCATGAATTTTGCTCTTAAAAGTTTAAGTAATGGAAAAAATAATGTTATTAATTTTACCACTAATTCTCTTATTTTTTTTAAAACAAATTTAATCATCTATTTAAATTAATTTTTTAATTTGATTAATTATTTTTCTATAATCTGGATAAATTTTCTTTTCTAAAGACCATGAGGTTGGGACTGAGTTATGTGGCATTCCCATTCTTATAATTTTTTTTTTTAAAATTTTTTTACATTTTTCATAAACTTGAGCTGCTATTTCAGCTGAAATGCCACCAAAAATCCAATCCACATCTACGATGATTAGCCTCTTTGTTTTTTTAACTGAACTAATTACAGTTTCTACATCTAAAGGGTATGAGGAAATCATATCTATAATCTCACAATCATATTCAGAATATTTATCAGCAAGCTCACACTCTCTAACCATAGAAGAAAAGCTAACAAGCGTGATATCTTTTCCCTTTTTTTTGACTTTTGCTTTACCAATTTTTACATAGTAATTTTTTTTTGGTACAAATTCTGTTGAGGCAAATAAACTTTTATGTTCAATATAAATTATCGGATTTTGTTCTTTTAAAGCGGAGTTCATTAATCCTTTGGCATCATAGGCATTTGAAGGCAAAACAACTTTAACGCCTGGAAAATGTGAAAATATTCCATGAAATGCTTGGGAGTGATTAGGGCCTTGACCCCAGCCCCTACCAATTGTAGTTTTAATAACAATTGGACAATTAATATTATAAATATTTTTTAATTTTGCGGCATGATTGAAAATTAAATCCATGCCTAACAGCATAAAATCAATTCTGAACCAAATAAATATTGGCCTGATTCCATTAATAGCAGCACCTATTCCGAGACCTTGCATACCAGCCTCTGATAATGGTGTATCAAATATTCTTTCATTTCCAAATTCTTTTACTAACTCAGATTTTTTATGAAAAGAACCAAGGGCTGGGTCTGATCCTTCAGCATATGCAATTATATTTTTATTATTTTTCATATTCAGTACTACTGACTCTTTAATAGCCTCTAAATACGATAATTTTCTCATTAATAAACTGTTTTTGTTATATTTCTTAATTTTGGCTCTGGAGCTCTTCTAGCTGACTCTATACATTTTTCTAAAAAGTAATTAAATTTTTGATTTCGTTTACTATGGCTTTTTTGGTTGTATATTTTCTTTTTTATCAAAATTTTTTTTAAAATTTTAATTGGATCCTTTTTTTTTTGAAGTTTAAGTTCACTTTTGCTTCTTAAAAATTCACCAACGTCATCTGCCGCACCTACATGTGCCTTAAACCTATAAGTTTTAGCATTAATAAAGGCAGGACCATTTTTAATAATATTATTTTTGATTTTTTTAAAAAGTGAGTAAACTTTTAAAACATCTTGCCCATCTACATTAAAAGATGGAATTTTGAAATATTTAGCAATTCCAGTATAATTCGTATTGGATTGTCTCTCTGAGCTTTTGCTGAGAGAGGCAATTCCATTATTTTCACAAACAAACAAAATAGGTAGTTTCTTTAATGATGCAAAATTTAAACATTCATATAAAATTCCTTCGTCCATAGCTCCATCACCAAAGTAAACTACTGTAATATTTCTTTCTTTTTTAATTTTCATTGAAAGAGCAGTTCCAAGAGCCATTGCGATATAACTACCAACTATTACATAGCTCCCAAAAAATCCAATTTTTTTATTAGCTAAATGCATTGAACCTCCCTTGCCTTGCATAAGACCAGTATTTTTTAAATAAAGTTCATGTATAAATTTTTTAATATCTCCCCCTTTGGAAATATAATGTGCATGAGATCTGAAGCTGCAATAGATCACATCTTTGTAAGAAAGTTGTGAATTAATTCCTACACTGATTGCTTCTTGTCCAATGCTGTAATGTTGCAAGGATTTCATTTCTTGTAGAGGGTGAAGTTGAATTAGTTTTTCTTCAAAAATTCTAATTTTACTTATCTTGTCGAGAAGGTTAAAAAAAAGTAATTTTGAAACTTTTTTCATTTTATAATTTTTTATTATTATAATAATTTAAATTTATTGATATCAAACTTTTGTTTTCAGGAATAGCTCCGCACTTTGCAAAAAGTACACTTTTACATTCCACTTTTTCATTTTAATTTTCTATGCTGGAGTAAATAAAAATTCTTTCTTTTTAATTGTTGTTTTTATATTCCCCATTAAAATCTTAATTCTATTTCTTTGTAAATTAATAATTTGAAAAATTCTGTCGCTAAAAGGCCCTGATGAAAATTTATATTTTTTATTTAGCTCTAAATCAAAAAAATTTCTTGAAAGGAATCCTTCTTGATTTTCTGAATCTTTACATTTAATTATAAATTTTTCTATCTCTTTTTGGGATTCTATAAAGCCCTCTAAAAAATATTTTAGGCCTCTTGTAAATCTCAACGAATTAATTGTTTTTTTATATTCTAAA
>MDSZ01174567.1_pt1 | contig 18191 bp, 14 predicted proteins | sample 811201 | NCBI WGS metagenome assembly MDSZ01 (sample SAMN05326647, study PRJNA326480) | marine metagenome | isolation source: seawater | place: Indian Ocean: North | collected 2010
GGTGGTGGTGGTTTTGGTGGTAATGTTAGTCGCAATAACATTAATAGTAGTAGTAGTAGTAGTAATAGTAGGTCGTCGTCGCGACAAGAACAAATTTTCTGTAACAACAACAACAACAACAACGGCACTGGCATCGTTTCGCGTCCAACAAACAACAACGCTGGTGTGGGAAGTTTGCGTTCTTTTGCTTCCTCCGCGTCTAGAACTGGCGAGATTGCATTTGCGGACGTTGTCGCCGCGCAACGTCAGAATAGGAAAAGTGCTCGAGCTTTAGTCGCGTTCGCTCTGGAAGGATTGAAAATGGAAGCTGCAACGATGGCGACGAACGTAAACATGGTAGACTTAGACGAGATCATTCTCTCGACCGATTCAATTGGCTTATTCGAGGAGATTGAGGACACATGACATGGCCTATACATAAATACATATATAATGATACTAACACTATACTACATTTTGATGTGTGCAAAAGTCGCTACACCTTCGTTGGTAGGAGGAGTGCTAAACCTCTTCCGGGGCCTGGTGACGGAGGTGGTGGTAAAATCATGCCTTCGACAAATAACATGAATTTCTTCATACCAGAAACGCTCCACCGAGGAGAAGGAGTTCCTCCTCCTCCTCCTCCTCCTTCTTGATCGACCATACAACTATCGCCGGCGCCGGCGCCTGTGGTAGTACCATCCTCGTTTGACGGCGTGATAGAGAAACCGATTTTCTTTAAATGTTCATTCATGACTTTCAGAGCTTTTGCGTAGTTTTTAGCCTCGATGCCTTCCCTATAAATCCTCGTTTCACCGGTCGTGGATATGCGAATGATGACAGCTCCATAAGCTTGGACAACCACGTCTCCTGTTTCACTTTCTTTCTTCGCTGGGAATTGGTTTGAAAGCGATGCGGCCAATCTGTTGCTATTATTACGAAACCCAATTCTCCCACCACCTCTGCCGAATCCTCTGTTGAAGAACCCGCTCATTCTTCCTCTCCCTCTTCCTCTTACCCCTCTGTTGTTGCTATTATTGTTATAAAAAGTTGGTGAACTGTGTCGATTCTGTTGATTTCCTTTTCGTACCGAGGAGTGTTTCGTTTTCGTCGGTTCCAATCTCTCTAACACGCTCTTCTTCTTCGTCGGCGGCGTCTTGCTCTTCTTTTCGTCTCCTTCTTCGGTTTCCATCATTTTAGATACCATGACGACGTTCGTTCGTTTGTGTGCGTGTTTTCGTGCGTTTAAATAAGGAAAGTGGCGTTTGAGAATTACAATTCGTGTTCCAAAATAGGACGTCGTGAATTGGCAGCTTTTAGAACAGCACATTTTTTTACATTTTTAGCCTCTGTCGACACGTCACGTGTGGTACCGTACCAGTACTTTTATTCGTAGCCCGTAGCCCCATTAAATTACTAAAGGAATCACCACAAAATATACTCACTCTATGTCCTCAGCCATCTTACGCTCGTCTTTCGCGGCATCCGTGCGCACCACTTTCTCCAAATCGCAAAGAACTACTACCACCACTAAACGATCGGTCATGACTAAAGCTGTGCGTAAACATCGTCGTGAAAAACGTCATCTTTTTTCACACGTGCACACGATTACTTTCACGATGAAGAAGGGATTTTTTTTTTTCTCGTTACGAAAAGTTGTGATCGGTCGGTTTGTCTTTCTTCTTTGCAACTAACTTTATGTTGTCTCTCTTTCCAAACACACAATGCCTATCCTTCACGAACACACACACACACAGGTTACCATAACGGAAGGCGTCGGTACGTTATTCTTTGTATTCTCATTTTTTCTCTTTTTCCCCGGGAAATTTTACAACTCTGGGAGCTGTTATTATTACTGTTGTTGTTGTTGTTGTTGTTGTTGTTGTTGTCTGCTTCGTGTTATAGCATCACTCTCTTCTTAAACTCACTAAAAACAAAATCTATACACATGCTCCAAATTATAGAATTCGACACGGTTGCTCGCGAATGGCGCATGAAATGGTCCCAGGATGACGACAAGGCTTCTTTAGCCGCTGCCCAAAAAGCCTTGGAAAAGCAACTCGCGACTGTGAAGGCGGTCAAGGGCGTCAAGAGCGTTCAAAGAGTCGTTTGCGGTGGATGCATGGACTTCAAAGTCATCGTGTCTTTGGATGGCGACTCTTTCGGTGAATGGGAAGCTGCTGGCTTTGCACCGGAAGCTGATTTCCTCAAGGAAGTTGGCGCCATCAAAGGTATTCAACAAGTCGAGACGCAAACCTTCACGCTCATGCCGATGTAAGTGAAAGAGAGATGAGTTTGAGGAATTGAGGAAAGAGCAGCTCTTCAAATTTTCCCTTACACTGTGTTAAAGAAGTAGAGTTTTCGTGTAATGAGCGTCATCGCATATAAATGGATGTCATTGTTGATTTACCAATCAAATTCGCGTGCTTTCCTCCCCTTCCCTCTTTTTTTTTGGCTCCTCTCAAATATCTCCCTCTCTTCAACGTTCAACTCTCAATGCTCAACACCCAACACTATAATTTTTTTTTGCTTGATCTTCGACACGTGATAAAATTTCCACCTGTATCAAAAACATGGAACCTACGAACATCGTACTTGGCGCATCCACCGGGATCTCCACGGTTGATGCGATCCCGAACGTTGAGGTGCGTCGTCGCTTTTGTTTCTTTCGTTATTAATAATCTTTATCGTGTGTTTCTGGGTTTAGTCATTTTGTTTTTCCTTCGTCTTTTAGGGGACGCCTCCACGTTCATTTGGAAATGATGGACAAACCGTCTTGTTAAGTTGTTCCCAAAGATACGCTTCTCTTTCATCGGATTCATTACTCACTCTCATCACATTCTTTATTCAACACAAACAACAGGCGTTCGGGATGCTCTTTCTCGGCTTTCTCTTTTGCTTCTTTGGTTTGAAATACCACATGTATTTCCAATACTGTTTAACATTCGTGGCGGGTGCTTTCTTTTCCGTCCGCCTCCTTGGCATGGCCTCAGATGCTATTCCGGGTGACTTAGTCAACGCGGATAACGAATTGTATATTGGCGCAGCGTTTGGCCTGCTCATGTGCATGGGTATCTTCTTCTACAACTTTTGGTTCTACAGAATTCTCGCCGCGTGCGCCGGTTTCGGTTTGGGCGGTGGTGCAACCATTCTCATCGGGCTCTTCGCCCCGATAGCTGCCGACTATGTCTTGTACACCGGAGCCGCTGGTACTGTTCTGGGTATCTTTTTCATGACGACGTACATTAAGACGCTCGTTCGTATGATGTATATCCTTTGTGGTGGGTTTATGGTTGCCTCGGCGTCGTCCTTTTTCTTGGAGGAAGCGTCCTTGTCCAAGTCGTCGCCGTTGTGGATCACAAACTCGCTCAGCATCAACCTCAGAGACCCGGCAACTTTGGCCTCTATCATGTGTGGCGTGGTGTGCGCTGGATTCGGTTATTGCTTCAGCACGAGAAAGAAGAAAGACGGTATGCATGAAGATGAAGAAAACGCTCCTTTATTGAGTAAGAGATAAATATGTAGAGGACAATTGAAGAGTTACTTTTTGTGTCTTACTCATACGAACAACGTCGATGATGAAGGAATGAAACTTATACATTTACAGACACTTTTCAGACAATTTGAAGTACACACACACATATATATACCTATGGTACTCCGATCCTGGGTACCAAGGTACTATTTATGGGGGGTACTATTTATTTATCGTTTTAATGTAATTTACCATAACTAAATAATATTTATTACTCTCTTCGCACGGCGTGTAACACGGCGGCAAAGTCCTCGTCGTCGTGCCCGTCTCGTCGCGCTCGCTTATACATTTCGTTCGCTGTGGCGGCAACAGGTAACTCGCGACCAAGTTCGTCCGCCAATTGAACGGCCAGACGCATATCTTTTTGCTGATGTTTCAAAGGAAACGCAGGCGCAAACTTCGTGCTTTTATCGCTCGCAATCATACCTGGCCCCTTCATGCCAAACATCGGAACATTAATCGCTCCGAGCGATAACACGTCTAATAGGTCTTGCTTCGATAAATTTGCGTCTTCGCACAACGCGATGGACTCCGCGAATGACGCCATGATTGAACCCATGCACGAGTTTACGATTAACTTCATGTTCGCTCCGGCACCGACTTCTTCACCTAGGAAGAAACTCGCTTTGCCCATTTGATTCAGTTGGTTCGCATCGTCGGCGTTGATTTCTTTAAACAAACTCTCGCTTCCGGCGCACAAGAAAATTAACTGCCCATTCTCCGCCGGCGCTTTCGATCCGCTCACTGGTCCTTCCAAATACCGACCGCCTTTGCTGGTGATTATGTCCGATACTTTCTTAGCCGTGTGTCTGTCCACAGTAGAGCAATCCACGTACCCTTTGTTGTCCGAAATGCCATCTTTAGCCAAGTTTGCAACTTCTAAGGTCGCCTCCGGGGTGCTCACCATGACGTACGTCACGTCCGCTTTCTCGCACACCTCTTGCGCAGTTTTAGCTAAAGTCGCTCCGGCTTTGACCAACGGGTCACACGCCGAAGCCGTTCTGTTCCAGACAATTAAATTATGTTTGCCGTTGTTGAGTAAATTCAAAGCCATCGGGACGGCCATGATTCCAGCGCCGAGGAAACCGATAGTTTTCGTTGTTTGAGAGGATGACATTTTATCTGAAGTCGATGATGCGCGAGTGGTTTTTATTATTGACGTCGATAAAGTTTGAATCGTTCGCTTTTGCTTAAGCGGTGAGGGTGCCTTATTACTCTTGTTAAAGGTGCGCGTGAATGCTACCGCAGAGGGAGAAGACGAAGACGACGTGATGTTTATACGGGCAGCACTACACGATGCGTACATAGTAATCAAGAACAAAACACGTGTGTGTGTGTGTGTGTGTGTGTGTGTGTGTGTGTGTGTGTCTTTTTCTCTCTCTTTTTCTCACTTTAGGTAGTACTCAGTAGCTAACAACAAAACACACACCACCGTTTCATTCAAGAACTCTCGCGACTCGGTTCGTATTTCTCCTTCATGCGTTCGAGTTCAAACTCCGTCTCTCTCTTCAACGCTAATATCTTACACACCTCCGAGACCGTTGCTCTCAACTGGTCCTCCACTAACTCTAACTTCGCCGCCATCGCCGCTCTTATTTCAAAACTCGCCGCCAACTCTCTCTTCAACTCCTCTTTGGACATGTCGTCGAATTGACTCGGTGGAACCGTTTCTATCGGAGGGATTTTATCGCTACTATTATTGCTCGTGCTGCACCACAACCCTCCTCGTCTTCCTTTTGAGTGTGGATATTCTTTCGCGTGGCGATGCCGCGGGTTCACACTTCCACTCGGCGTCATCGCCATCACCATCGTCATCATCATCGTCATCGGGGGCGTCGTTTCTTATTTTTTGTCGTTTTCTTTCTCCAATCGCCAATCGCCAATCCAATGTCCAAGTAACACCCAACAGAAAAAACAAACAAACAAAAGAGATTTCTTCAGGTGATACCGAAAACAGCACGAACAACTCACGCGTATCACCCGTATCGCGTCCCACCACCGCTACTATGGGCTCTCTTCCTCTTCCCTGTTTCGATTCCGGAGGAGTTACCAGAGTCTCTGGTAGAGGGGAGAAAGAAATCGGCGCGGTCGAGCTGGAGACCGATAAATTCGATTTCGAAGAGGGCAACAACAACGACAAAGAAAACATCTTGATGAATAAACCGACGAAGAACGATTGGGTGTGCATCGCAAACAACGAGTGTCAAGCGACCAACAGAAGAGGAGGGTTATACTGCCGAATGTGCGGGACGGCGTACAAAGAATCGTACGTTAAGTTGAAACAGATACAGGAAAAAGAACGGGAAGAGAAAAAGAAGAGGAAGAAAGAGGAAAAAGAAGCGCAAGCGAGAAGCAGTTCGATGCTAAAAAGAGATTTCAATTCGGCGAAGAAGGAAGAAGATGACGAAAACGATGACGATGACGATGACGACGGCGACGTGGAAAGTTCTCTGATGTTTTTAACAATGAGCAACGCCTCGATTACGTCCAAACGTAGTGGTGGCTACGCCGACGGCAGAGCAGACGGCGCCGATGAAAGCACACACAAAAAAGGGGTCGAGACGCGGAAAAGGCTCGCAGAGGCTTTAACTTGGGAGGAGATGAGAGAAGAGCAGCTGAAGAAGAGTTTTCCAATGATGTCGTTTGTGTTTTTTATCACGTTCGTATACGTTTTGGTACCTATCTGCGTGTGCTTTTTCGGAGTCATTTTTGCTGGCGGCATTTCGTATTTCGAAGATTGGAGTTTAGAACACGCGTTCTTCTTCGTCCTAGGAGAAATCTTAAAGGCGCCGATGAATTTAAACAAGAACATGGATTATCCATCGCACTCGGGAGGGGTTTGCCTATCCGTAATGCTTTCGATTTGGGCGTATATGATCATTCTCACCACCGTGGCATTACTGAGTGACTTGGAAATCATCACATTTTGGGCGCTCAAAATGGAGGCTATTTTAGTTGACGTGTTTCGAGTGACTGTTTTATCGGATTCCGATGCAAGAGCGAGAGCAATTGGTTCGCGATGCGTTATTTTCAGCTTTAAGGTTGGAGAATTGTTAGGCTTGGTTTGTTTTATGATTATCTTGGCGCCGTTTATGATTACCCTTGTGGGCATGATAGGCACGCTTCTGTTATATGAAACGGAAGGCATACCGTACCGAAAAGCGTTGACACTATCGTTGCGTGGTTTATCTCTCGGAAAAAGTTACGATGAGACTATTTCACCGCTCGAAAGCTCAGCGAGCTTGGTGTACATTATGTATTTATGTTGCACGGAGATGGCTCTGGGAACCGTCTTTGTCGGTTTTCTCTTCCAGTCGCACTTCAAAAAATCCTGGCTTCCCGCGAAGTGGGCAAAGGCAAGACGACGACGTATTGGTAATGACGGCGAGGCGGCGGAGACGATGGCAGTCTCGAAGAGGAAGGGAAACGAGTAGTCGTTAGTTGTGATATTAATCTTAGGAAAGTGATGCGCGTTTTTTGAAAAATTCTGAACACATAGTAATTTCGTTGAGCTTGAGCCAAAGTACTACAAAAGAAGAGGACGTCGATATTTTATTCTCAAGATTTTTTTGACACGTATACATCGTCCTTTGACGAAGGTACAATTATTCGTAAAGTGATCCGATTCGATTGCGTCAAAGATCTACTTTTATTCCAACAACCCGCGTTGTTTGATATACGCATATAAATAGTAGTTGTTGTACGTTAACAACAACTTACATACGTATAACGCCATTCTTTCTTTTTGATAAAAGAAAAAGGAATAAATACATGGAATACGCAGCCGGTGGCATTTGTGCAGCTCTTTTTGTCAAGCTCAGAATGGGACGACCGTACTACCCCGAAAGGAAGGGAGAATATTCCACTCGATCGAAAACCTCGAACGGGTTAGCCGTTTGGTCCAACGCCGATCGCCCGAGTGATTTTTCAACCACCCCGTTTCCTGGATGTGAAACCGTGACGGATGTTTTCAACTACGCGGTGAGAGTGAACGGGTCGAGACCGGCAGTTGGTGAACGAAGAATCATCAACACGGAAACCGACGCCAAAGGCTTTGAAAAGTTACACTTGAGCGACAAGTACGACTGGTTGACGTTTGCACAGTTAAACGAAAAAGTTGCCAACGTCTCCTCGGGTTTAATCAACTCGTGCGGGCTGAAACCTAAAGATAAAGTGATCATCTACGCAGACACAAAGGCGGATTGGATGATCACAGCGCAAGCGTGCTTTCGCACGAACGCGGCGGTCGTGACTATTTACGCCACGTTAGGCGCGGAAGGCGTCCAGCATGGTATCAACGAGACTTCGGCTTCGATCATCGTGTGTGATGGAAAGTTGTTGAAGACTGTCCAGGCCGTCGCGTCAAAGTGCCCGTCTATTAAGCACATCGTGTGCATAGGTACGGGTCAGCAAGACCACATTTCGTCGTCAAAGTTGCCGAAATCTATCAAAGCGCATGCCTTGTCGGACATCGAAGATTCTGGGTCAAAGAAGAGATGCGACCCGGTTTCGTCTAAATCCACGGATACTGCTGTTATCATGTATACTTCGGGCACGACCGGAGCACCAAAAGGTGTCGTTTTGGCGCACTCAAACGTGTTAGCCTCTATGGCGGGTTTGAACGACGCCGCAGATTTGTCGAACCAAGACGTCTACTTGGCGTACTTGCCATTGGCACACATCATGGAAATGGCGGCTGAATGTCTCATGATGGCCCTTGGTGGTGCTATCGGTTACGGTTCGCCGCAAACGCTAACGGATACTGGTTTAAAACTCGCTCCTGGCTCTCGAGGTGACGCGCCGACTTTACAACCTACCATGATGGTGTTCGCACCGGCTGTTTTAGACAGAGTGCGCCAAGCGCTTCAAGGTAAATTCGCCGCGAAAAGTCCGTTGCTTCAAAAGCTCGTCGGCGCTGGGTTAGCCGCAGGAGAGAGAGAGTTCCACGCCGGAAGAATTGGATCCACTGGTTTCTTCAACGCTTTGGTTTTCAAAAAGGCTCAAAAGGGTCTTGGAGGCAAAGTCCGTCAAATGGTTTCCGGATCCGCGCCTTTATCCCGCGAGACTCACATTTTCATGCAAACGTGCTTCCGTTGCCCGGTACTTCAAGGTTACGGTTTGACCGAAACCGCATCGTGCGGTACGATTTGTACGCCGGGTGACTTTTCAGCGTCAGTCGGTGGTGTTTTATCTTCCACGAAGATCATCTTGAAGGACTGGGAGGAAGGAAACTACTCGACCAAAGATGAGAACGATGCCAGCATCGGTTTACCAAGAGGTGAGATTCTCATCGGTGGCCCGGTTGTCTGCCAAGGCTACTTTGTGCCGGACGACAAGCCAAACGCAGAGTTGCAGAAGAAAAACGAAACGGAATTTTCGGTTATCGATGGTGTCCGATATTTCCACACCGGCGATATCGGTCAGTTTACGAAGAAAGGTCAGTTACAAATAATCGATCGTAAGAAAGATTTGGTGAAATTGCAATTTGGCGAATACGTCGCGCTCAGTAAAGTTGAAAACGTGTTGAAGCAGTGCCCGTATGTCGCTTCCGCGATGTGCTACGCGTTATCGAGTAAGTCGCACGTGATTGCTTTGGTAGTTGTGAACGAAGCGCCAGTGAAAAAGTTTGCGGAGGGCAAGGGAATTTCTGGCTCTATCGATTCGATGATAAATAATCCGACGGTTATCGCTGAAGTCACATCTGCGGTGCAAGCTGTGTGCAAGGGGAAATTGGCCAAGTTTGAAATCCCATCTAAGCTCGCACTCGACGCGGAACCGTGGACTCCGGACAACGACATGGTCACCGCGGCGTTCAAGTTGAAGCGTCAAAATATCGTGAAGAAGTACAAGAAGGCGCTCGACGCGGCGTACGCGTAAAACAAATTTAAAAAACGGGGATGCAAGGCATGCGAAAGCGTTTACTATTAAGTTCTTAAAAGTTAAAAGCATACCATATTATTTTTACAAAGCGGCTTCGCCTCACTTAACTATCTATCTGCGAATTTCTTCGGCTTCTCGCGGTTCTCTCTTCTTTTTCATAATCTAATACTTCTTGATGAAAGGTCTAGAAGCGCCAGCTTCTTCATCACCTAAGTCGCTACTGCTCGCAGAATCACCCTCTTTACCGTCGGCATCAAATCTATTGTCCTCTTTGACCTTTTCGATGGCATTCGTCGCCATTTCTCTGTACTTCTTGCGGAACTTCGGGTAGAAGCAGCAGAATAACAACTTGAATGTGTCGCGCGGTTCACCGAATAACTTCATGCCGTACGCGAGGACCGTAATAATCAAAACCATGCCAAACGCGAAAACAACGCTCTCGCTCGGCGACAAGAAGTACCCTTCGTCGTTAACATTCTCTATGCCATTGTATATGATTTGAGCTAAGTTCAACGGCGGCGGCGGCGGTGGCGCGAACGGTTTTTTCTCCACATAACCTAATCGATTGAACCTGAAACTCACCGGATAACCGAGATCGCTCGCCATCGACTTACTCATATCAAATGTTCGAATAGATTGCTGCGTGACTGCAGATAACTCATCGTAACTCCCAGAGTAGAAGAAATCGTCGTGATAAATTGTCATCTTCTGGTTCATCACGATTGGGTCTATTTTGTCGTCAATAGGGATCGCTGTGCCATATGTGCACTCACATCTAGACTTGTCTTCCTCCGTGCAAGCATCCAAACACTCTGGGTCCTTCTCCATAGAGTCCGGTAAAGCATTCAACCATTGGCTATACGTTAAGTGAAAGGCGCGTGCTTGCGACAACGTCTTCGCCTTCGCAGTGAACCCCCTTATAAGAGTTTCTTCGTCTGTCAGTCCTAACCTATCAATCCATCTAAACCTTATAGCATGCAAGCCTGGAACGGATGTAAGTTTGTCTCGCAAATTCTGAAGTTCTGTAGCCGTAAACGGCAGACTTCGTATTGCACCAGTACCAACTTCAAAGGATTGATCCGCGGACTCCAACTCGATGGAAGTATACTTCGCACGACCTCCAGCTCGTACCGGTGCCGACGCTTCCGGAGTAGATTTAACGTCCGCGAGCGCATCAATAGCGGCTTTGACTTGGTTTTTGACTGAACTGGTCGGTAAAGAGACGTAAATATCGCAATACATAGCGGTCTCAGATGGCGGCGGCACACCAGGTGGCGGTAAAGGCGGCGGTGGTGGCGAAGGTGATGCCGGTGGTGGAGACGGTGGACTCGGTGGCGGTGGCGAAGGTGGTGGAAAGGGTGGAAGCGGCGGTGGCGATGGAAATGCCGGCGGTGGCGAAGGTGGCGACGGCGGTGGAGGGGGAGGACTCGGTGGTGGCGGTGAAGGTGGCGGTGGATTCCTCGTCGGGCTCGGTGGTGGTGATGGTTCCGTCCATCCTGGTGGTCTGTTCGGCGGCGGCGGCGCATCCGGTGGCGGCGATGGCAACGATGGTGGTGGAGACGGAGGGGACATCGGCCACGACTTGCAGTCGGTTTGCACGTATTTTGATTCGCCCACAAACGGGAGCGCGGCGTCAACCACTTGCTGCTCCAACGCTGGCGTCAACCCGTCCGGATAATAGAATGTCGCGTAGACAAACTCACCTCTCGGGTCCGCTTCAACTGCAGGTTGATACACTCCCCATGTATCGTGCGTGCTTACGCCGGTTGCGCACTTAGTTACCGTATCGATCGGTCCGAGGTCGCCGATGCTCCCCGTGGTAATCAGCGTTGTGACGAGCGATCCGGAATCGCAGGCGACGTGAATGGCTTCTTTTGCGAGAGTCACGTAGCTCTTCTCCGGATGCCTTAGCGAAACAGAAACCGAGCGAACGCCATCATCTGGCGCAGCTTCCCTATCTTCCTTGGTCAGGTCGGCGTCGCAAATAGCGCCCGGGATTCTCTCGCACGTGTACGGCTTTTGATGGAACAAAACTTCAACCGCAACGCCAGCGTACGTGTTCTCCCCGGTTTCATCCACAATGCCAGTGATAGATACTGAGTTTACGATATCTTGCACAGCTCTGAGTATCCCTGGGTAAAGGTCAGTCACAGTTGCTGTAGACGTCAAGTCGAACGTCCCGACAAACTGGGAGGCTGTTTGTAAAGGATCACCGTGCATGAGCGGCTGTGCAGACGATTCATTCTTTACCGCACCGAGCGCGTTGGCTACAGTAGCGATTGTATCTCTGTTTTGTTGTTGACCCATTCCAGACATGGTGGATCCCATGTCATGCTTGTATTGCAACCCGTACGGGAACACATTAAACATGCCTTGTAAGGACGAATAAAACTCGAGCACCGGGTTCACAAATCGTTCCAACACAATTGGTGGCGGAGAAAGGTTCCACGGTGGTGGCGACCCTGGTTCTGGGTGTGGCGGTGGCGGTGCTGGCACGGGCGGCGGTGGCGACGGTTGAGGCGGTGCTCTCGGAATCGGCGGTGGCGGCGACGGCGAGAACACCGTCCTCGAAACGGCAATCTTATACCCGTCGTCGCAATCCGTTTTCTTACCGGCAACTATATACCACGTCCATCCAACTTCAACGTTTAATTCAATCGATCCGTACGGTTGCACCGACGTATAATCGACAATTTTTTCTGCACCACTCGTGGCTGCCAACTGCGTCGCTGTTAAACACGTCGAGTCGAGAAACCCAGTTGTGGTTGGCACATATCCCGCTTCGGCTTTCTTCAAAACCCTGTTTGTTTTCAATAAAGAGTACAAGAGAGAAGAAAAGATGATGGTCAGTTTTTGCGCGCAATAGAGAGCTCAACAAGGTCCTCGTGCAAGAGGGGAATCAAAAGATGTTGCTCGTACAGGGAGTTTTTTTTTCTTCCACATAAAATGAAGGAGGAGAAAAAAGATGGAGAAATGTCCCCCGTGTTTCTTCTCCTTTTTTTAAAGGTCGAAGGCAGAGGACGACGACGTTTGAAAAGGAGACGCGATCTGCACCGGGGGAGTGCCGACGATGAAAAAATTTTGAACCGGCGTGTCGAGTTTCTCTCTCTTCGATCGAGTCTTTCTCGAGCACGACCGCGCGCGCGAGAAAGATCTGCATCGCATCTCCTACACTTACCAAATATCGCTCGTCAATACGTTGTATCTCAAAGTGATCGTGCTCACTTCGTCGTCGATGTAATCGAGAAAAATGTCCGTAGACGTGGAGGATTGGTCTTCGTGTTGTACCCAATAAAACGTCTGTGGCCGCTTCTCTGCGTTCGCGAACAGCGCGAAGGAAAAGAGAACGAGCAGCATCATCGTTGCCCTCTTCATCGCGTTGTTGGCGTTGTCGTTGTGATTATTCTTCGCTCTCTTCATCGTCGCGTTCGATTATCTCTTCTTTAAGCAAAGAAAAAGAAGAGGAGAGAGGCGCCGAAAGAGGAAAGAAGGAGAGAGGATGTGATCGTTGATTTTTCCTCGTCGTCCCAAATTTAAAACCAAGTCTTTTTCCTCCTCGACCTTTTCTATTCCTATCAACCGCACTCGGTCTAGCTTCTTTGTTCTCGTCTCTTTCCGTTCGATCGGTGAAAGAGTCTTTCTTTCCTCGTTCTACGCGCGAACGGGTCGATAATCTTCTGAGGTCTTGGAGGATCCTTGAGACAGAGAAGATGATTGGATTGGAAAAGGGGAGAGAGATAATTTTTTGTAGAGAGCTGGCCATTTCTTAGGGTTTATAGACCCTAAACCTAAAATCAAAGTCTTTTCCTTTTCTTTTTTTTTCTTTTTTTTTTCCTTTTTCTTTTTCTTTTGTGTCCACGTGTTTGGTGGTTCGGAAAGAAGACCGGTGAACGAAAAACAACACAACTTTGCGAAAGGAACGAGATCGAAGAATGTATTCGCACAGAGCGGCGTCGAAGACGGCCATCGATCGATTAGAACGTTCCATTGAAATGATGGGAACGATGCCAGAGCAAATCGCGGAGGCGCACGTTCGGTTCATGGGCTACGATTTACCCGCAAACTGCTCGGCTTCGGTGAAGCGAGGGAAACTGTTAAAATTACTTTCCGACGAGGTTTTGCGCGAGGCGAAACAGGCGGAAAGGGAAGAGTTTGTGGCAAAAGCGGCGGCGAAAACGAACGCATCGGCTGATTTTGAAGGAAAGGATCGCGGGAGAGATGAAAAAAACGCGAATAATAAGAACACGGCGTCTTCACCTCGCCACCAAAATTCGTCATCGATTTCGTCGAACAGACGAGTGTGTGACGACGACGGAGATAACAACTCCACGGAAACGAAAATAGTAAACGGGGGAGGAAGATATAATAATAATAATAACAACAACAATAACGACTCCGATAGCGATTCAGATTCTTCGGTTCAAGGCACGGAGCGCGCGGCACCACCACCTCGTTCGCCATCGCCCCCTCTGCGTCGAGTCAACGAGCACGCGGCGAAGAGTACAACAAATACGTACGCAGACTCAGATTCAGAATTGGAAGAATCAGAAGAAGATCCGGATAACTATTACGGTAAAGCTGCTCTCGAACCAGAGGCGCCCCCTGGGTCGAATCCATTCGCTACAATAACTTCAGAGAAACAAAAAGAGATGGAAAAAGAAGCTTTACGACAAGTCGAAGAGGCTAAGAAAATGATGGCAGATTTGAAGTTTAACAACAACAACAACAACAACAACAACAACAACAACAACAACAACAACGATGATAGTAATAACAATAGTAGCGACGATGATAGCGACGGCGGTGAAAACAATAGCAGCAACAACAATAGCAGCAACAACAATAAAAATGAGGACGATAATATCCTCATTGGTTGTCTTCCCGGCGGCGAACAGCATCAATATTCTAAGTTAAAAAATGTTTCATTTCCGCCGATTCCAATCGAAGACGACGTGCGTTCCATCCGTTCAGACGCGGTCTCCTCGAGAGGTGGAGACGATGTCGGTAGCGTGAAAGATTTTGGGGGTTCCGAATACGGCGGTTCTATTTACTCCGTCGCCGCGACCATGGGTTCCAACCAAAACGAACAAGAAGACGACGAAAAGTTATTGGACCAACTCGTCGAAGAAGCAGAAGTAGAGAGGGGTTTGAGAGGAAGAATCGACGAGGAGGAAGGAGACGGAAACGTCATCGACGACACTTCGGAAGGTAAAGAAAACGAAGTTCCACTATCGCTTTAGAAGAAAAATAATACAGACAAGACACAGATAGAATGTTAGAAATTTTTGTACTCCTCCATCCATTGCGTTGCGAGACATCAAACTCTCAAAGCAGTTGGAGATATCCATTTCCTCGACAGAAAACGTCATCATCTCTCTTTTGTCTCGCACGTTTTGTATGCTCATTGAAAAATAAGAGCGGGCGAAAAGAAAGAACCTTACTCTCTAGTTTATCATCGACATTATCGTTCATCGATCGCTGACTTCGAGTACGTACATCTCGTCGTTCGTCGGGTGTTCGAAATACATTCTCTCCAAAATCTGGGTGCCAAAAATGTCGACGTCGTTCGTTACGATGAATAATCAAGAATCATCTTCATCGACGCGTTTAAGACGCCAAAAGTCTTCGGCAACACTAATGGATGACACTGAAACGACAACATCAATCGTCTGGTTTCGCAAAGGCTTGCGCGTTCACGACAACCCGGCCTTGTCAGACGCTCTGATAGAGGCAAAAAATGGTCTCAAAGACGAAAGGAAAAAAGTGTTGCCATTGTTCATCGTGGATCCGTTGTTTTGCAACGCGCAGAAAGTCGGCGCAAACAGAATGAACTTTTTACTGCAATCACTGACGAACCTAAACGATAATTTACGATCATTATCATCGATTGATAATGCAAAATCGAATGATTGTTTAACAGTTGTTATTGGTAAACCAATCGACGTGTTGCGAGACGTCTTCATGAAGTTTAACGTTTCCTCCATATATTTCGAAAAGGAACAAGTGGAACCGTTTGGGAAACATCGCGACGACGAAGTAATTGAATTGTGCAAGAAACTCAACGTGCATGTGAAGACATACGCATCGCACACTTTGTACGACCAGGAATTCTTATTGAGTAAAGCTTCGGCGAAAGGCATTCCTCCGAGCACGATGGGTGCTTTTCAAAAGGTACTTGCAAACGTCGGCGAACCGCCAGCTCCAGTGCCAACGCCGCCAAAGAATTCTTTGCGAGTGATTCCAGGCGCAGGGGATGTCCTCTCGAAGGAATTCAAATATGCGAATGGTATACCGACACTGGAGGATTTGGGATACGAGGCAAAGAATATTTCATTCAAAGGCGGCAAAGGCGGTGAAACCGAAGGATTGCGACGAATGCGTGGAGCCTTACGCAGAGGTGGAGACGGACATAAATATGTGCAAGAGTTTGATAAACCGCAGTCATCACCATGCCAATTATTCGCTAAAGAGAAGGGTAATGGCAGTGTAAAAGCATCAAACCCGTTTGAAATGGCAAAGAAAGCGGCTTCTTCTTCACTTAAAGAAGATTTTTCGTTGTTGTGGCCTTCGACGACGGCGCTTTCGCCGCACCTTAAGTTTGGTACCGTTTCGGTGAGACAGTTTTATTACGAGTTGCAAGATATCATGAAGAACGAGCTGAAAGGGAAACACACGAATCCTCCGACGAGCTTGATGGGCCAGATTTTATGGCGCGAATTTTATTACATCAACGCGTACGGCACCCCGAATTACGATAAAATGGTTGGTAATAGAATATGCAAACAAATCCCGTGGAAGAACGATCCAGAAAACCTCGCCAAGTGGGAAAGTGCACAAACTGGATTCCCTTGGATTGATGCTGCAATGACGCAGTTGAAAGAAGAAGGCTGGATACATCATCTCGCTAGACACGCCGTGGCGTGTTTTTTGACACGTGGAGACTTGTTCATTTCGTGGGAAGAAGGCGCTCGGGTTTTCGATAGAGACCTCATAGACGCGGATTGGGCTTTGAACAATGGGAACTGGATGTGGCTATCTGCGTCGTCGTTCTTTTACCAATACTTTCGTGTTTACGGTCCACATTCATTCGCCAAGAAATACGATAAAGAAGGAGCGTATGTGAAACATTTCTTACCAGTGCTCAAGAACATGCCTTCAAAATACATCTACGAACCTTGGACGGCGCCTTTGGAAGTACAAAAGAAAGCTGGATGTATCATCGGCGTGGATTATCCGAAACCAATGGTTGACCACGCCGTAGCTTCGAAACAGTGCATGGCTTGGATGAACGAGGCGTACGCGGCTGAAAAAAAAGAAAAATCAGGAGAAGAAAAGAGTAACAAGAAAGCGAAAATAGGAGGTGCAACTCGTAGTAACAACACATGATAGCAATAATAAAAAATTTTTAGATGTAGACTTCAAACTCTTCACCGATGAGCGCTTCTGACCAAGTCCACAACTCCTTCGCTTCATTCATGTCCATGCTTTCTTTACTAGTTTTCGCTTCGTGGAAGATGTGACCCGTGTCTCCCCCTAAATCATTGTTGTAATAAATACCCGTCTTGTTTTCCAACTCTGGATCCAATGCCATCTTAATTAAGCAATCGCCACCTCCAGAAACAGTTTCCGCGACGTGAAACAAGTCATTAGCTGCAAAATCGAAAACTTTGGTAAACACCGGATTTTGGTGCTGGAAAAAGTTCGAGCGAGTGATTAAGCCCGGGCCGAACGATACGACGTTTATTTGCGAGTCGGCTAACCTTAATCGTCGGTTCAACTCGTTCGCAAACAGAATATTCGCAAGTTTACTGTCCTTATACGCCTTATCCGCGTCAAACTCAGAACCATCCATTAACTCAAACTCTGCACCGTTTTCTTGGATGCCTTCAAAATTACCCAGGCCAGCACCTCTCCCAATCTTTCCTCCTGGGGATTCCGGGTCGTGCACCTCGGAAGCGGTGACAACAATCCGTGGTTTTAACGTTGATGTAATCGCTGCATTTTCAACATTTTTCAACAACAAGTTCGTTAAATAAAAATGCCCAAGATGGTCCGTTCCCATCGAGATTTCAAAGCCGTCCCTTGTTCTGTTCACTTCTTTACTCCCGGAGTATTGCACGCCCGCGTTGAGACATAAAATATCAATCGGTTCGTCTTTTAACGTCGTCGTAAACGTCTTGATAGATTCCAAATCAGCGAGGTCGCACTCTGCCGGCACCAACAAGGATGGGTCGTTCACTCGTCCGCCTTCTTGCGCAATCGCTTCCAATATTTCAGATTTCGCTTCCTTTGCTTTCGCCAACGTGCGACAGGCTAAAATCACCTTTAAATCGTTTTTTGCAAACATTTTTGTCGCCGCGTCTAATCCGATGCCGTGATTGCACCCCGTGATTAAAACGGTGCGAATGTCGCGCATGACAATAGCAGGTTCGTCTTCTTCTTCTTCTTCGATAGTATACTCTTCTGCAATACTAACACCTTCTTTTTCATCCGCTGCTCTGGCTTGTTGCTGAAAGGATAACAATGAAATCGTCGCAGCAGTCATTTTTAGCACATCTCGTTTCGTGATGAATGCGTCTTTTCTTCTTTGTCTGTTGTTGTTGTTGTTGTTGTTGTTGTTCTCCGTCGTCGATGCGATTCTCGTGGTCCTTCTTCTCCTTCTCTCGCATCGCTGGATGCGTGCCGAGGTGAGGGACGCGCTTCTCGTCGTCGTCGTCGCCGTCATCATCCTTGGTGTTATTGTTGTTGTTGTCGTCGTCGCGTTTGGATATATATGATGAGTTTTCTTTTGTTCGTA
>MDSZ01129994.1_pt1 | contig 18190 bp, 12 predicted proteins | sample 811201 | NCBI WGS metagenome assembly MDSZ01 (sample SAMN05326647, study PRJNA326480) | marine metagenome | isolation source: seawater | place: Indian Ocean: North | collected 2010
TATTTATCAAATTAATGATGATAAATTATTTGAAAAAGTCATAAAATTCTATGAAGAAAATAAAAGTCTGCATAATGCTGGAGTAATGGGAGGTCAAAAATTTGACCCTTCTTTAAAAAATGCTACAGAGATAGTTATCAGCCCAAATGATTTAAAAGATAATAAATATAAAATTTTTTCTGAATATATATCCCATTTACAAAATTGTTATGTGGCTTATTCGAATAAATACCCTTTTGTTAAAAGCCTAGGAAACCTTAAAATGGGTAGATTTCAAATTCAAAAATATGAATTAGGTGGTCATAATAAAGGCTGGCATACTGAGAGAGATTCCCTTAATCTTTCACAAAGAGTTTTTGCCTGGATGACATACCTTAATGATGTAAATGAAACTGGAGAAACAGAATTTCTTCATTTTGGATTAAAATTTAAACCCAAAAAAGGTCAAACACTCATTTGGCCGGCAAATTGGACTCATGCACACAGAGGCAATATAGTTGAAAAAAAAGAAAAATATATATTAACAGGTTGGTTAAGCTTTTAAAAAGAAACAAACATTTTTGTTTAAAATGTTAACTTTCCAAGCGAATTATTTTATACCTTGAAATATTTAATTTAATACTTATCTAGTTAATATATATTTAGGGAGATTATTATGATAATTGAAGGCGTGGGTTCTGTAACATTAGTAAATGGTATACTTAAAATACAAACTTTAGAAACGAATGCTGAAGGCAATGTTCAACAATCAGGAACTATTGAAATACCTGGAAATAGAGTAAATGATGTAATTAATAGTTTGGTTAGTTCTGCGAAAGAAGTATCGGAAAAAATAGCAACAGCATTAGAGGATCAAAAAACTACTAGTCAACCTGATGATTCTTCAACCAATGGAAAGACCTCGAAAAAAAAGAAAAAGAAATAATACCTGTAAGGTAATCTTTCGAGTAAATTATGTTTAATTTTAAGACATATTTAAGAGCGTTTCATAAATTGCTTTTTATTCTTCTTATTAGCACCAATGCTAATAGTGAAGAAAATATTAAAGTTGATATATTTTCGCCTTCATTTTCTGTTTTAAGATCTACAAGCTCTACAATTGAAGAAAAAACCTATTTTGATTTTATTAGAGTAAGCATAATTCAACAACCTGAATATTCATTTGCGAAATCTACTGTTGAAGAAAAAAATATGACTTTAAGGTTTCAAAAAAGACATAGGTTACCTGAATTATCGCTCCAGGTAATTAACGACCAAGTTATTGATAGAGATGTTACTGATAAAAACTCTCTAAGAAAAAGACAGGATGATAGCTTTGATGTAGCAGTAGAATTAAGTCAAGCAATTTATCAAGGTGGAGCAATAAATAGCAGGATTAATATAGCTATGAACGAGTATAATATGTCAAAAATTGAGCAAGATATGGCGTTCTCTAATTTAATACTTGATGCTAATAGAATATATTTAAGTGCTTTAAAATCAGAACTCTTATTCAATTATTCAAATGAAATACTTGAGGACCTTGAGCCATATATGAATAAAATAAGAGAAAGAGTTCAATTGGGAATATCAGATCCTATTGAACTTGCAATTTTTTCTATAAAATATAATACCCTTTACTCTAAGGTACAAAGATATAAAACTCTAAAAAATCAAGATATAGGAAATTTTGAATATTTTTTTAATACAAAATTCAGTGATTTTAGTTTTCCAGAAATTTTAATCCCTTTAATAAACTATAATTCTCGTGAATCTTATGAGGTAACAAACGCTAGATTAAACTATGATAGAAGTAATAATGAGACCTCATTAACGAAAAGTGAATTTCGTCCTCAATTTGGAATAAGAACAAGATATACAAGCTATGATATTGATGACGATGAATTAAATGATAAAGATATAAGAGGAGGATTATATTTCTCTATGCCTATCTTTACTTTTGGTAGAGGGTCGGCAAAGATTTCATCAGCTAAAGCTAAGGCTAATGCTTCAAAAATGTCGATAGGAATTGAACAAAAATTAGACGATGTGAAAGAAAATGAAATAGTCAATATAATTGAAAGTTCGCAGAATACTAGAGTTGAACTTTATACTTCCTTTTTAGATACAATTAACCAGAGAAAAATTGTCAATGATCGTATAGATGTTGTTAGTTTTTCTGCTGAAGCATTAGTTAACAGTTATATTGAGGAAATTTCTTTGTTGGAAAATATTATTGATACAGAAATAAACCTTTTACACGGGTATTTTATGTATTTACATCAAAATAGAACACTAATTTCTCATATTGGAATACTGCCATGACGGAAAAAAAACAAAATATAATTAATTCATATAGAGAACATTGGTTCTGGGGATCAATTATACAAAATAAAGGTACATATGTTCAAATTGCTTTAGCATCAATTTTTATTAATTTTTTTGGACTAGGAAGCGCTTTTTACATAATGACAGTTTACGATAGAGTTATGCCTAATAGTGCTTACAGCACTCTTATTGCACTTACAATAGGTATGGCTATTGTTATTTTATTTGATTTTCTTGTTAAATTATTAAGAGGGCATTTTATTGATATGACAGGAATGAAATTAGAAAGAACTATTAATGATAGTCTTTTTAAAAAAATTATGAGCCATAGTAGTGAATTTCTTTTGAAAAGAAAAGGAATTGGTTCTGTAATTAGAGAATTTGAAGGAGTTAGAGATTTTTTTACAACCGCATGCATGGTTGCATTCATTGACCTTCCGTTTATGTTTCTTTTTCTTGGTGTAATTTATATGATAGCAGGACCTTTAGCTATTGTTCCTATTCTTATTGTTCCTTTAGTTCTTGGTGTTTCCGCTATAATTCAACCATTTCTTAAAAGGTACAGTGAAAGAAATTTAAAGATGCAACAAGGTAAAATGAATATTTTATCTGAATTATTAAATAATGTTGAGACTGTTAGAACAGTAGCTGGAGGAAAGTTTTTACATGACAAATGGAATGGAAGTATAGAAAACCAGAGCAAAGCTTCAACTACAGCAAGATCAGTTTTAAACTTTTCAGTAACATTTTCTCAAACTGGTCTCCAAATTGCTCAAGCAGGAATAGTTTGTTACGGAGTTGTATTAGTTGGAAACCTTGAAATTACATCTGGCGCTTTAATAGCTTGTGTGATTCTATCTGGAAGAATACTTTCTCCACTTGTACAAGCTAGCCAATTATTAACGAGATATAATCACGCAATTTCTGCATTTAGAAAAGTTAATGAAGTTATGTCCGAAGAAACTAGAGATGAAGAAACCGAGAGCTATAGAGCTATAGATATAAAAAATGGTGACTTAATTATCAAAGATCTAACATGCAATATCGACGATAATGAAATTCTTGGAAATATTAATATTGATATAAAAGATGGAGAAAAGGTTGGTTTTGTTGGCAATATTGGAAGTGGAAAAACAACATTACTAAGAAGCATAATAGGGTTTTTAAATCCATCTAAAGGTATAATTAATCTCGGTGGCTATGATATAAAAAATATTCCATCTGATAAACTAAGAACTTTTATTGGTTATTGCCCTCAAAAAATTCAGTTATTCACAGGGTCTGTATATGAAAATATTACTTCAGGTTTTGAATCTGCCTCCGAAGATCAAGTAATTGAAGCCGCTACTCTATCCGGAGCACATGATTTCATTGCAAAACTTCAAGGTGGTTATAGTTATAACTTGATAGAAAATGGTTCTAATCTTTCTGGAGGCCAAAGACAGGCTATTGCGCTTGCAAGAACACTAATACGAAAACCAAAGCTTTTAGTTCTTGACGAACCAACTAGCTCTATGGATGGAAATACAGAAGAAATGGTTATTAATAATATTATGTCGTTACCTTATAACCCGACTATTTTAATCGCTACCCACAGAACAAACCATTTATTAAGAGCAGATAAAATTGCTGTTATTGTTGACGGTAAATTAGCTGCCTTTGGACCACGTGAACAAATTCTTAAGCAAACAAATCCTTAAAAGGATAAACATATGAAAAAAATTATAGAAAAAATAAAATTATATTTTAAAAATAATAAAATTTTTAATGAAGAAAACATCTTGTCATTTGTGGAATATTTAATTCCCGAAAATTTAAATGAGATGAAAAAGTCTTATATTTTATTTTGGTTTATAGCCGCATTCTCAATAATTTTTTTGATTTGGGCATCTATAGCAGAAGTTAATCAAGTTGTAAGGGCACAAGGTTCAGTTAGACCTGATTCAAAGGTCCATTTAATTCAAACAGCTATTACTGGACCAGTTGAAGAAATAAGAACTTCACTAGGTGATGAAGTGAATTCTGGAGAAGTCTTATTTGTTGTGGATCATAAAAGTGCAACTGATTTATTCAACTTAGTTGATTCTGAAGTCCAAACAAGATCTAGAAAAGTTAAAATACTTGAAGATTTAGTAAATAAGGGATCAGACTCAGAATTCAGATTGTTAGATGAGAGACTACTTTTAATTGAGGCAGAGAAAAGATACGAAACAGCTAAACGTAAACTTGATTTCTCATTTGTTTCATCGCCTATTTCTGGATCAGTAAGTAAAGTTAATGTTGATAATGTTGGCCAAATTGTTAAAGAAGGAACTCTTCTGGCTGAAATTGTTCCAGAAGATGATACATTAAAAATTGAAGCAGGTGTAAATTCAAAAGATATTGCATATGTTAAATCTGGACAAAAAGCTAAAATATCATTTACAGCCTATGATGTGGCTATTTACGGGATGGTTGATGGAATAGTAACTAAAGTTGCCGCAAATACAACTGTAAATGAAGAAGGCGTTAGTTATTATCCTGCAATAATAGAGGTGGATGCTAAATCTATAGAAGAAAAACAAGATATTATCGTTCAATCAGGTATGGTATGTGATGTATCAATTATTGGAGAAGAAAGAACAGTCTTAAGTTATATAATGAATCCTATAACCAAATTATCAATGAGAGCTTTACAGGAATAATTATTTAATCAGCTCTCCATCTTCAATTATATTGCTATCTTTAAGATTCTTAATCCTGTTTGAAGCCTCCAATAATGAGTCCGGTGTTCCTGTATCTAACCAATAAAAACTATCGTCTAATAATACAGCATTTAATTTGTCATTCTGTAAATATATGTTATTTAGCTCTGTAATTTCGTATTCATCTCTATCAGATTTTTTTAATTTTTTTGTTAAATCTGAAGCTTCCTCGTTAAAAATGTACATACCCGTAGCAACCCAATTGGATTTCGGTTCTATTGGTTTTTCAACTATTGAATCTACTTTATCTCCAATAAAGTTAATTACACCAAATCTCTCAGGGTCATTAACCTGATAAGCAAATATTGTAGCACCTTTATTGTCTTCTATTGCTTTAAGCACGACCTCTTGTAGGTTTTTTCCGAAAAATAAATTATCTCCAAGAATTAATATCGAATTTTTTCCTTCTAGCCAATGTTCAGCAATAATTAGGGCTTGAGCAATTCCTTCTGGCTTGTCTTGGATTTCATATTCTACTTTGACATCAAATTGCTCGCCATTTCCAATTAACTTTATAAATGAGTTTTGATCTTCAGGTGTAGTTATAATAAGGATTTCTTTTATCCCACAATTAATTAAATTTGATAAAGGATAATAAATCATTGGTCTGTCATAAATTGGAAGTAATTGTTTAGACATTATTTTAGTCATTGGATGAAGTCTAGTACCAGCACCTCCCGCTAGGATTATTCCCTTTGTATTACTGCTCAAATTTTTCTCCGTTATATATAGGTATGAGACTTTTTACGACTTCTCTTACTCTTTTTTCCCAATTAGGTAAAATAATATTTTTCTTTTCTAATTCTTTATAATTCACTTTAAGCCTTGAATCTATGGGTCTCTTAGCTGATGCCTCCCAATCATCGGATTTAATAGATTCTAACTTAATGAAATTCTTTTTATTATTAAATTTTTCAATTTCATTTAGAATTACTTTAGAAACTTTAAACCAGTTAGTGTAGCCTTTATTTGCAAAATGTAAGATGCGATCATTTGTGTTAGATTCAATTTTTTCTTCAATTAAATCAATAAGATAATAAATATTCTGAGCTACATCCTGTGATGAAGTCATAGAAATTTTTTGATCAGAAACAATTTTTAAATCTTTTTGTAAATATATCAATCTAGTAATATTTTTGACAAAATTATCACCATTTTTACCAAAAACAGATGCTAATCTTACAACATATCCTTTTCTATTGTTTCGAAGAATAAAGTTTTCACCCTCAAGTTTTGTGAAGCCATAATAATTCAAAGGTAAACATACATCATTCGTTTTTTTTATTCCTGATGGCTTATTTCCAAATACATAATCTGTTGAAAAATGAATAATTGGTATATCTCTCAAGGCAGTTTCTATGGATAAGTATTCAACTCCTTTTGAATTAATTTTATAACATTCCCTTTTTTTATCCTCAGCTCCATTAACATCAGTAAAGGCTGCCAAATTTATTACAAAACTAATATTTTTTTTTTCTAAATAATTGGCAATTGATTTTCTTTTACTAATATCCATTAAATTAGATGATGGAAATATTAAATTAATTTTATCGCTACTTTTTAAAGATTTTAATTCAGAACCTATCTGACCTGATCCACCTGTAACAAGAAAGTTTCTTTTTCTAGATCTTCCCAAGTCTTTCTCCAGAGTAATTCTTAGCGCTATCATTCATCAGGAAATCTTGATTATTAATATACCAAATAACAGTCCTTTTTAGACTTTCTTTCCAAAAATATTTTGGCTTCCAACCAAGTTTAGTAATTTTATTATTATCAATTGCATATCTCGTATCATGACCTGGTCTATCACTAACATATTGAATTAATTCACTATATTTACCTTTCTTTTTAGGATAAACCTCATCTAGAATAGAGCATATTGATTTAACAACATCAATATTTCTTAATTCATTATTGCTGCCAATATTATAAGTATCTCCGATTTTACCTTTAGTAATTACTTTTAATAACCCCCTGATGTGATCATCTACATAAATCCAATCCCTTATCTGTTTCCCGTTTCCATAAACAGGTATCTTTTTATTTTGAATACATTTTAATATAGTTAAGGGAATTAACTTTTCAGGAAATTGCCATGGTCCATAATTATTACATGTGTTTGTTGTTATTATAGGAAGCTTATATGTTCTAAACCAAGCCCTTCCAAGATGATCAGCTGAAGCCTTTGAGGCTGAATAAGGACTATTTGGTTTATATAAGCTATTTTCAGTTGATTTTTTATCTTTTAGCTTCAGTGATCCAAACACTTCATCTGTAGATACCAATACTAATTTGAATTTCTCTCTTTGTTTTTTTCTTAAAGTTCTCCAATAAGCAAGGGAAGAATTCAGTAAATTATATGTCCCTAAAATATTGGAAACAACAAAACCACTTGGATCATCTATCGATCGATCAACATGCGTCTCTGCTGCTAAATGAATAATAAAATCTGGACTATGTTTTTTAAGGGCATTTGAAATAATTTTATCGTTACAAATATCTCCTTTATAAAAATGATAATTTTTATTTCCTCTAACTGACCCTATTGCATTTTTATTAGATGCATAGCCAAGCTTATCTATATTTATTATTGTGTTATTATTATTAGTAATAAGCTCTCTTATTAGAGCTGACCCAATAAATCCATAACCTCCTGTAATTAAGTATTTATGCGAACTTTGTTTTTTCATAATTAAAAATTTACTTTATTAGAAATATCAATCCATTTTGGAAGATTTTTATCTTTAGAAGACAAAATAGGTTTATTATTTTTTAGAGGCCAATTTAAATTAAAATAATCATCATTCCAGTTTATTCCCATATCATCATTGGGAGAATAATAATTGTCAACTTTGTATAATATTGATGTGTTGTTTTCTAGAGTACAAAACCCATGCGCAAAACCTCTTGGAATATACAACCATCCATTGTTAGGTGAGAGAGTTATTGATGAACTTTTTAAATAGGTTTTTGATCTCTGCCTAAGATCTATAAAAAAGTCTTCAATTAAACCATTAACTACTCGAATAAGCTTACTTTGTGCTTTTGGTTTATTTTGAAAATGCATGCCTCTGATGGTAAATTTATCTCTTGAAAAGGAAAAATTATCCTGAATAAAATTATCTTTAATACCTTTTTCCTTAAATAGTTCTTTATTATATATTTCAGTAAAGTGACCTCTCTTATCTTTGTGTCCAGAATTGATAATTTGTTTAACATCACTAAAAACAGTTTTAACTTTCATTATAGCAAGCCCTCAATTAAATCTATCTGTTTTGGTAAACAAATTGATTTTAGATCATAATTTTTGACTATAAATTTTCGTGCTTCTTTTCTAATTTTTTCATATTCTTTTGGATTATTAAGAATACTAATAATCTTTTGTGACATTTCTTCGTGGTCAAAAAAGTCTACTAGCAAACCATTTTTATTATTGATTATTACTTCTTCAACAGGTGGTGTTTTAGAGCCTAAAATTAAAGCCTCCATAGACATAGCTTCTAACATGGACCACGATAATACAAATGGATATGTTAAATATACATGAACACTCGATATTCCAAATATATTTAACAAAATTTCGTAAGGCACCCTTCCTAAAAATTTTATTTTATGATTTTCAGGAATTTTATTTTTTATTTCATTAAAATATAGATCCTTATAACTTCCATTCTTTGGCGATGCGCCATAACTAACTTCATTACCCCCAATAATTAAAATATAAGCATCAGGGTGTTTTTTTATAATTTCAGGCAAACACCTCATAAAGATATGGTATCCCCTGTATGGCTCTAAGTTTCTATTAACAAAGGTTATGACTTTATCATTCTTTGTAAGCGTTACTTTGTCATCTGAATTTTTATCATCATAAATATCAATTGATTCTTTATTAGTTTTTTTGACTATTTCAGTATCTACACCCTCATGAACAACTTTGATTTTATCTCTATATTCCAATGGGGCAGTTGATTTTTGAAAATTTGTAGGTGCGATCATTAAATCACTTTGGTTGCATGCTAGAAGCAATGGTGCATTTCTAGCAACTAACTTAGTTGTTAGATCATAATTATGTTTTGGTCTTTCTTGCTCCTTTAAATCAAAATCAACATCGGAGTCTTTTGTATTATAGTAGAACTCAAAATAATTGATCAATTTTGTATCTTTCCAAATTTCTTTAAGAAGAAGATTTTCTCCCCAACCAGGATGTGAAATAATTAAATCAGGATTAAATCCTGATTTTTTAATTTCTAAGCACTTATCTCCTGCAGATAAAGCTCTTATCATTTTAGATTCAAATTCAATAGTTAATCTATTTAAATTTTTTGTGTTGAGTTGTCCATTAAGGCTATATTTATGGTGCTGTATACCTTCAACCTCATTATCTCCTAATGACAACGAATGAACTTCATATTTACCTACTAAAGCTGGAGCTAGATGCTTAAACTGCCCAGGAAAGTTTTGGTGTGTAAATAATATTTTCTTTTTTTTACTCATTTTTATCAGTTAAAGTGGTTACAAAACCATACTTTATAAGAAAGATAACTGCTTTCATCACTTCTTCTTCGTCTTCTTCAATTATTTTAGTTATCTGATTAATATCTAAAATATCTTCTTTTTCTAAATTACTCAAAACATTATCAATTAACTCTTGATTTGGCAAAGTGCTAATATAATTAACACTAGATGAATTATATAAAGTATTCAGATCTAAAACATTAATTTCATTATTGAGTGAAATATTTGTCAATGAAGTAATTTGATCTGTTGGGTATTCCCCAAATAAATAAAATGGATCCATTCGATCACTTGGAATAATTTTATTTGAAAAAGCTTTAAATTTTGTATTCTCAGATGTTCTAATACTGTTTAACTCAGAATACAATTCTTCGTATTGGGATAGTATAGTGTTCCAAGAAAAGTCATCATTAGCTCTTTTTTTTCCTTGTAAGCCAATTTTTTTTCTTTTTTCTTTATCATTAATCAATATCATTAATTTATTAATACAATCCTTAACATCAATTGCTACATTTTGAACAGTGCTGCCAATATACATATCATAGCTTAATTTACCGAGCATATAATCATAAGCATATTGTTCCCCATGCCCTTTCTGAAGTGACAATGACTTAATAAGAAATCCATCCTCTCCATCTCTTACAGAAGTTCTATAACCGTTCCAATCAGAAACAATTACTGGTTTACCTGATGCCATTGCCTCCAAAGGTGTTAAACCGTATGTCTCTTGAATATTATCGCTTAGAGAAATAAAAATATCACAAGCAGCAAGTGTTTGTTTTTTATTATTTTGATCTTTGCCATTCAGAAAAATACAGTTAACAGAGGGGCATATTGATCTGGAATCACTTTTGAATTCATTTTCAATAAACTCATTTGCAAACCACCCAGTTTGAATGAGGTGAATTTTTTTGTCAGAACCAAGTAGTTTTGCGCAATTTTCAAGCGCCAGATACATTGGGATATGGTGTGCTTTAGCGTGAAAACTAAGTCTTCCAACATATGAAATAACTATATCATTTTCATTAATACCTAATTCTTTTCTTGATTGATTTATGTATTCATCAGAGTAATCAAATTCATTGCAATTAATTCCTAAAGGTAAAATAGGAAGTTTTGGAAGAAAATCAATTTTTGTATTATATCTATGAGATAAGAACTCCTTCTGCGCATTGATAATTTTAGAAACGGTTTCATAAACAGAATTTGATGTGCATATTATTGCATCCCAAGGCATTATAGGTTCAGTTAATAAAGAGGAAATACCCGACATAATTAAATGTGATGCAGTCGTGTGTGTAATCCCTACTAAACTATACTCTGAATGTCCATACCATCCTCTTATTTTAGCGAATTGATTTAAAACTGGGCCAGGAAGTTGAATGCCTCCAAATGGTTTTGTTAATAAAGGTTGTTCGTAAGGAATAATAGATACATCTTTTGTCTTTTTGGATAATGAAATCAATTCATTTAATTGCTCTTTCAAAACCTCTCTATCATTAAGGGATCTTATATAAACCCCAAAATCATCATATTGATCAGATTGTATTATTCCTTTAAGAAAAGATAGGCCTGCAGCTTGTCTGCCCATAAGCTTTTCACCTTTAATATTAAAACCATCACTTTCATAATAAATTGAATATAATGAATGAAATGTTTTACTATTAGAATTAGTCATAAATACCTCTAAAGTGATATATCTATATGATTACTAAGTTCTTGTGTTAATTCTTCTTTCGATAATAAAAGTTCCTTGTAAGCAATACACCACAATGCAAATTGTTTTTTCTTAAAGCAAACAACAGCAGATTTAAAACCTGCATCTTTAATAGTTCCATATAATACTTCACCTGTAAAACCAACTTTGTGAGCCATATAATGATTACCAGCCTTTAGAGAGGCTCTGTGACCATATAGAATATCTAGAGGAGAAATAGGTCCCATTGATGATTGGTATAAAGGATTAACAAGATTACCTTTAGCAACATGAGCACATACTTCTTGAATATCTGGACAAGTAATAATTAAAAATCCATCATTATTTAATACACGATACATCTCTTTAAATGCAATAGGTACTTCATGAGCATAAACATGTTCAATATTATGTGACGAGTAGATACCATCATATTTATTGCTCTCTACTGCAGACATATCTGTTAAAGATGCGATAATATCAGGTTTAACCGACTCATCTATATCCAAGCGGACTTCATCCCATTCTTGGCCCGAAAAAACCTTAGTTGTTCTTTCTTTTGTTAATAAACCAGAACCAACATGAAGAAATTTTTTATTCATAATAATATTTATAATCTATTTTATTACATTTAGACAAAAAAAAAGGGAAGCTTAAGCTTCCCTTTAATTTTAAATCATTAGCTGTTTATGTAGCTAGTACTGCAAAGTCAGCTGCAACAAGCGATCCGGCTGTAACACCATCAAGTACAGCTACCACAATAAACTCACCAGCATCAATATCATCATTTGCTGTTCCAACGGCATCTGAGTCACCGATATAGATATATGCTTTTCCGCCATCATATGCGACGAAGTAAGTTTGGTCAGTATTAGCAGAAGCTGTAATACCAGTTGCTGTAGCTTCATTAGCACCAGTAATCAGTTTCAATAACTCTGTACCATTATCAGTAGCAGACAATGTTGCATTTGCTTGGTTAGCATAAGGTAAGATAACAATATCAGCAGTAGCAGTTGTAACTCCACCAGACAATGTTAAGTCTTCACCTGCTGTAGCAACTGCTGTTTGAACGTGAACAACAGGGGCTGCACCAGCTGCTGTTCCATCTGTCGTTTCACCAGCTGAAAGTTGAATAGTATCACCAACCACTGCTCCAGCATCTTCAAAGTCAGTAACAACATCACGGTCAGCATTCGCATCTTCTAATAGTTTGAAGATATCATCACCAGTACCACCAGTCATGCTATCAATACCGCCACCGCCAGTTAGAACATCATCACCAGCACCACCGCTTAATGAAGAAGCACCGGCTGCATCAGTAAGTGTATCATTACCACCATTACCATAAAGGCTATCAGCACCACCAGCACCTGATAATGTATCATTACCATAGTTACCAGTTAGAGTATCAGCTCCCGCACCACCAGTAATAGAGTCATCACCATTACCACCAGTACCAGCTTCACCCTGTCCACCCATTGTAACAATAGCATTGATATCATTACTGTGGAATGAGCTTAGTCCAGTTACTGTAATTTGAAGATCAGATGCATTTAATAGGCCATCACCATTGAAATCTAGATATATAGTAGATGTATCATCAGCAAAGATAAATGAACCTAATACACCATCAATTGCGGCGCCAGCTAAACCAGCATTTTCAACATCACCTTTATCAGAAAGAGTGAATATTTTGTTATCAGCTAGAGTGCCAAAGTTAATACTAATATTATCACCAGCTGTGACTGTATCACCTGTAACTGCATTAATAGTTGATTGTGTAAAGTCTGTAATAACATCTTTATTAGCTCCTGTTGAATCTGCAGCAGCATCATAAAGAACTGTATCATTTCCAACACCGGTAGTTATTGTATCTTGACCACCTTGACCATCAATGTTGTCAATACCATCGCCAGCATTAATGACATCATTACCATCTCCACCAGTAAGTGAGTCAGCACCACCATTTGAATTGATGGTATCATTACCAGTACCACCACCAATAGTATCAGCGCCAGCTTGACCTGTTAATGAGTCATTACCAGCTCCACCAGTAATACTATCTCCGACTAGAACACCACCGCCATCGATAACATCGTTACCGCCTGAACCGTATAGTGAGTCTCTTTTAGCACCACCAGTAACAGTAAAGTCTTTCTTAACATCTGTTACGCTGTTAGTAACATTAAACTTAACAGTATTTTGTGTCATATTTGACATATCAACTGTAAATGCGCCTGTATTAAGAGCAGCTGTTGAATGTTTAGCGATTTGAATATCAACTGCACCAGCATCAAGACCTGTTAATGGATTTACATAAGCTGTAATCTGTTCAATTCCTGTAACATTATTAAAGTCGAAATCACCAGTTGCAGCAGCAGCAGATACATTCATTTGAATTGTATCTGTACCAGCACCACCAGTGATAACATCACTTGAAGTCATTTCAGCTGTGCTAACAACTCTAAAGATATCATCACCTGAACCACCAATTAATGTATCATTGGAGTCAGCAGCAGTTGCTTCCATAATAATGACGAAAGCACCATTACTTACAGCCGAACCATCTATTTTAGTAGCAGCAGCACCTGTATTAGCAGTGATTTGTAAAGAATCATTACCTAGATTTGTAAATGTTTCATTACCGAATGTCATTGTCGCAGTGTTAGCTTGTGTTGCGATAGTGATTTTTTCAATTGAGTACAATTTAGAAACTTCTGGAGCTGTTAGAACAAGTTGTGCATTAGCAGTAAAGGCTAGTGTATCTGTACCTGCACCACCATCAACTGTTTCTGAACCTCCAGCAGTCTTAAAGTCACCAAATGTTGTAACATTAATAGTATCATTACCAGCACCACCAACAATAGAGTCAGTACCAGCACCACCTTCAAGAACATCATTACCAGCACCACCTTCTAGGGTATCGTTACCGCCACCACCAGAAAGATTATCTTCAGCGCCGTTACCTTGAACGCTCTCTGCACCAGCATTACCATTAAAGTCATCTCTACCAGCACCACCTAGTACAGTTAATTTAACATTAGTATCGTTATTGTTAACTGTTAGTATCTCACCAGTAGCTGAATTTGTTGGGTCAACATCAAGTGTAGAAGCATCAATTGTTAGAGATGTATCTGTATAGCCATCAGTAATATTAATAGTTACATTACCACCATAATCACCATCAGCAGCATCGACGATCAGTATTTTTTCAATACCTTTAACATCAGCATCAAATGTAGCTGCAGTAGCTTCACCATCTGTTGTAGTAAGAACAGTATTGTTAACTAATCTAATTGTATCTGAACCAGCATTACCATCAATAGTATCATCAGCAGTTAAACTTGCTGTATTATTAAATGTAAATGTGTCATCACCAGAACTACCAATTAGTTTTAGATCACCAGCAGCTGTTGAAGTAAAGTTAATAGCTTCAGTCATTAATGCTGCACCAGCTGTATCTTCACCACCACTTAATGTACCATTACCAGCAATTTGGAATTTAACACCTGGGTTATTAGTTAATACAGTATCACTAATAGTGAAATCACTACCTGGTGTTATTGTCCATGTTTCAGTATTTGAAATTGTAGCTAATTGAGCTGCAGTCATATTCATTGCTACATTAAACTTAACTTGGTCAGTACCAGCACCACCGTCAATTGTATCATAACCAAGAGCAGTAACATGCTCTGATTTAAGATCAATTAAGAAGATGTCGTTACCATCACCACCATGAAGTTCGTCAAGACCACCATTACCATTAATGCTATCTATACCACCATTACCGATAAGAGTATCATTTGCACCACCACCATAAAGTGAGTCTTTACCGCCACCACCAGTTGCATGAAGCTTACCAGCAGCACCATCACCTGCAACATGAAGTGTTTCATCATTTTGTGTTGATCCATCTAATGCTGAACCATCAATTGTTTGTAATTTAACAGTTGTTAGGTTTGGAGTAATTTTAATGTCTGTACCAGCAGTTGCGCTATCAACAACATTAATTGCCTCAAAGTTAGTTACATTTGCAAGAACTGAACCAGTACCATCTCCATCAGCTGTAATATTTAATGTATCAGTTCCAGTACCACCTGTAAGTGTTGTATCTGTATCTATATCGGCAGAATTACCAAGAACAGTAAGATTAACATTAGCATTATTCACTACGCTATCATCATTTGTACTATCAGTAGTTAGTACAACGGTAGTATCTCCAGTCCATCCTGTAGATAATGTTAGTTTATTTTGACTACCATCACTCAATAAGAATGTCTGAGCACCACCTAATGATCCAGCTGCAGTAACATCAACAGAAGCTCCTAGTGAAACTTTTTCAAAATTACTTAGACCAGCTGCTACTGTTGTGCTTGCTAAATCAGCGCCTAGAACTAGTGTATCAGTACCTTCACCAGCATCAACTGTATCAGTTAATTGAAGATCATTTTCCATATTAATAGTGTCGTTACCAGCACCACCTTTAATATGATCAATGCCTTCACCAGAAGTAATTGAGTCATTACCAGCACCACCGTCAATCACATCAGCACCATCAACACCATCAATTGTATCATTACCAGCACCACCATGAATTGTATCAGGTGTTAATGTTGCACCAGTAAGAGCATCACCAGCTGCACCACCAGTAATGATTAATGTTGTTTTAGAAGATGTACCATTGACTGTTAGTTTTTCACTAGCAATCAAATTACTACCATCAATTGTTAATGTATCTGTACCAATAGCAGAATTATTATCATAGTCACCTGTTGTAACTATTGGATCTGCACCTGCTAGTACTCGAGTAAATGTAATTTTATCAACACCAGTTACACTGTCTGCTGTACCAGCAAGAGTTATTGTGCTTGTATTAGTATCAACACCATCATTGTTTAACGCAATAGTATCACTACCTAAACCTCCAGTAATAGTTGTTTTTGTAGCTGTGTTACCATCAATATCATCAGGAGATGCTATGATCGTTAAATCAACATTTGCAGCATTCACAATCTTATCGAGAGCAGCAGTATCACCAGCCATATTTACTGTCATAGCTTGAGTTAGACCATCATTTAAATTAACTATTTGATTATTTGAGTCAGAAATATCAACATAATTAATAGATGTATTAGAATCAAAACTTGCTGTTAGATTGTTACCAACTAACTTAAGTCTTTCTACATTACTTAAACCACCCAGGATTGTTGATCCGCTTGTTGCGCCAGTTCCAGTTGGTTCGAAACTAGCAGTAGTTGAAAGTGTATCAATTCCATCGCCACCATCAAATACATCATAACCTGACCAGTCAGCACCTGTTTCTAGAAGATCATTACCTGCACCACCAGAGAAATTTAAATTTGTGTTAGCCGTTGTATCGGATAATGTATCTGCGCCAGCACCACCCATTACTGTAAATGCAGTAGCAGCAGCTCCAGCATCAATGTCAATGCCACCAGTAGATGCGCTTGCATCAACGGTTACGATATCAGCATCAAGAGCAGCTGATAAAGTTAATTTTTTATCACCATTTATAACTAGTTTAGTAGTATTAACAGTTGAAGTATCAAATGTTGCTAGAGTATTCGCAACAGATTGTGAATTAATTGTAACTGTTTCTAGTACAGATGAATTTAGAGGATTATCATCATCAATAGTAACATTCGTACCATTTGTTCCTCTTACTGTGACAGTCATATTGTCATCTGAACCTGCAAGAGCAGCTAAATCATATTCAACTGTAGTCAGGCCAACTGCAGTTTTCAATTCCAAATGTGCAACATTAGTGACATTTGTAAATGAAACATCATCATTTGATGTCACATTGGCTAAACTATTTATTGAAGTCGATTCTGATAAGTTAACTGTGTATGTATCAGCAGCTGAATTAGCAGTATCAGTATTTGTATTTGTAACTGAGATTTTTTCAATATTATTTAACTGAGGAGTTATAGATCCACCATCAGTTGTTGTTGTTTTAGAAGTTACAGTATCAGTACCACCTGCACCATCAAGATTATCAAAATCATTTAATGAATTTGCAGTTGTTGAGCCATCGAAACTGTCATTACCACTACCGCCTACAAACTCATTGACGCCTGCTGACAATGTAAAGGATTGAGATGTAGCAGAACTTCCTGAGTTATTAATTAAGAGGTTTGAAGAAGAAAGAGCTTTTGCATCTGCATCAAAAACACTTACTTTAATACCTTCAATACCTTCTACTATAGCATCTGACGTAGCTGAAACATCAAAAGTTGTTGATGTTGAACCAGAAGCTATTGTTGCCGTTCCAGAGAGAATATCTACATCGGCTGAACCAGCTGCATCAACAGTTGATCCATTTGTATCACCAATTACAGTCCAGGAGAAAGAAGTATCAGCTGAAACAGCTGAGCTTGCTGTAATTGTAAATGTAATTGCTTCACCTTCATCAACACTTGTACCTGATTTAGTTACAGTAAATGTAGGAGCAGCAGAACCACTAACACCGTTATTAGCTATTGTAATATCTGAACTACCAGAAGTAGAACCAGAAGTTGGAAGAGATGCAACACCCATTGCTGAAGCAAATTCAGCCAATGAATTTGAAGAGCCCGAAGTTCCAGTTGTTGCGTTACCACCGACATCAAATGTAAAGTTGCTTGCACCATTGATTGTTACAACAGCTCCATTTGATAAAGTTAATTGAACAGCATCAGCAGCAAATTTTGAAGACTTAACAGAAAGCCCATCTACCAATTGAATTTTATTTGCACCACTAGTATCTACTATAGTGACTTCCGCATTCGCTGCAATAGAGTTTGAAATGATGTATGTGTCATCACCCGCAAGACCTCTGTAAGTTGTTCCATTATTACTTGGTACGATAATGTCCGCACCTGAACCATGATTAATAGTCGCCATTTACTTTCTCCCTTAAATAACA
>MDSZ01175208.1_pt1 | contig 18180 bp, 18 predicted proteins | sample 811201 | NCBI WGS metagenome assembly MDSZ01 (sample SAMN05326647, study PRJNA326480) | marine metagenome | isolation source: seawater | place: Indian Ocean: North | collected 2010
AATTTGAACCGAAATATTATAATTATTAATTGGATTATTCACAAACCACTCATAGGTAGATTTTTCATCTATAGTTGTAATATTTCTTAATCTGCCATTTCCAACTGCAACCATATTTGATGGAACAGTATATGACATTCTCACACTATCGCCCTCAGCGGTAATATGATCTTTATTTGGCCACCAAATTCTTGCACCTTCACCTTCGCAAGACACTGCAATCCAATCACGTCCATCTTTATCATTTGACCATGTGAATCCCCCAGCCCAAGGTGGATTATCTGCACGTTGAGGAGTACCATTATAAAAAATGGTAAATTCAAAAATACTACCTTTTTTAATAGTTGAAATAAAATTAATTAATACTGCATCAAACTCTCTAGTAAAAGACAATTCCTGATTGCTATAAATTATTTTATCTATATTTAAGTTTTCTGCTAAATCAACTTGAAGTTTTTTTAAATCTCTTAGGCTTTCAGCTTTAATTGTTACAAAACCATTTATTGATTTGCGCTTAATGTCAAAATCTATATTTATATCATAAAATGATACCCTATAAGAAGAACGATTTTCATTTAGATTACCTATTAATAAATTATTTGGAGTGACTTCAGGTAGCTGATATTGATTGCCATGTGGTCTATTTTCTTGACACATAATCAACGTTAGAACTAACAAACTAAAAATTATTTTTTTCATAATAAGTCCTTGTTCTAAAAATGTTATTAGCAAATATTATATAGTATAAAATAATACAAAAAAGGAGCCACAATACTATCGCAAAAGCTTCTTTAATTATAAACAAAATATATACTACACCAAGGTAGACAAGCCATTTTACCCAATTAGGTTGTGACCACAATTTTAACATCAAATTCATTTGATACCTTTTAAATAATTATAATACTCCAATGATTCATTATAAATAGAATCATATTTATTCTCAATATTAATATCTTTTTTTTGATATTTTTGAAAACTCGTAGTTGTTATCACGTTATCATACCAATGTTTCCACCAAATACCATCATTTTTATGTTTTCCCTTCTTCCAATGAAGCATAGATTTGTCAAAATTAATATTCATTATTTTACACCAATCAGTTAATACTTTTTCAGGTTCTTTCAGCAAATCTTCAGAATCAATCACTACAAATCTTTGATTTGATTTTTTTAAAAAATTTACAATTTCAAACTGTTGAGGATAGCCTAACTCTTTAACTGAAGTTAAATTATTTTTTACCGTGTAAGAGCTTATAACTTCTTTTGGATGTCTGATTAAAATGCAATTTTCAAATTTTTTTATCCAATCAATTTCACTTAAGTCCAATAAATGGTGTGCCATATGTTTTTGATACCATACAGTTTTTTGATTGGGAATTTTTCCTGAAAGAGAATTAATAACTTTGTCATAATCTGATAAGTAGTATTTTATTATTTCTTCTCGCATTGGATGATTATTTTTATTTTTTTTTAAATAGTAGGCATAAAATGGTTCGTCCGTCACAAAAGTATCTTTTCTTGAAGACCATGATCTCATGAGGGCAGTCGAGATATTTCTAGGTCCAGACCAACAAGCCACTATCATTGCAAATTAATATTTTCTTGAATATGTTTATTATATAAAGATCTTATTCTATTTACTAAAGAATCTGGATTAGTTGATTGCAACGTCCGATTTTCTATTTTTGAAACTGGAATAATTCCAGCAAAAGTTCCTGTGACAAACGCTTCATCACAATCAATTATATCATCAAAAGTAAAGTCTTTTTCCAAACACATAATTTTATTAGCGTGGCAAATGTCTATAGCTTTGCCTCTAGTAATCCCATTCAGACAATACACTCCTTTAGATGTTAAGACTCTGTTATCTTTAATAAAAAAAAGATTTGTTGAGTTGCATGTACTAACATTTCCGTTAGGGTCATTCATTATTCCTTCATCAAAGCCTAATTTATTTGCCTCTATGCTTGCTAATATACAATTCAGTTTACTTAGAGTATTGAAATGAGTGTTTAAAATATCATCAGAAGGCCTAATTATAGGGACTTGACCAATAGTAATTCCATTTTTATAAATCTTTGGATCTGTTTTTTTATACTCTGGTATTATAACAAAGTTTATTGGACCTACATTTGCATTGGGATTTTGATAAGGAGTAATCTTATTTCCTCTTGAGATAATAAGCCTTATATGAACATCATCTTCCATTGAATTTTTAAATAAAACTTTATTTATTTCGTCAATAATTTCATTCTTAGAAAATGGAATTTTTAATGAAATACCCTTAGCACTGTTGAATAACCTATTTAAATGATCTTCGATAAAAATAAGAGTATTTTTATGAAGTCTTATTCCTTCCCAAACTCCATCTCCTAGCAAAAAACCGCTATCAAAAACAGAAATTTTTGCATCATCTCGGTGAAATAACTGACCATTAATATTGATATTTATATTTTTATTTTTTGAATTTGAAATATAAGAATGCGAAGACATCAAATTGAAAATAAATTATGTTTTATTCACTTGGGTATTAATCCAATCAAATGTTTTTTTCATCCCTTCTTTTAGAGAATATTTTGAATCCCATCCAACATTTTCTTTAAAAAGTTTATTATCGGAATTTCTTCCTCTTACACCCATTGGTACAGGAAAGCCATATTTATCTTCAAATTCTTTTCCATCTAGGTTTTTAACCGATATATTTTTTCCCGAAAGCAAAATAGCCATCTCAGCTAATTCATTTATAGTAACCATCTCTTCTGACCCAATATTCACAGGTTCAGTAAAGTCTGATTCCATTAATCTTCTTACTGATTCAATACATTCATCTATATATAAAAATGACCTTGTTTGCATTCCATCTCCCCAAACTTCAAGCTCTCCTCCAATCGGAGCTTCCGCAGCCTTCCTGCACATTGCAGCAGGAGCTTTTTCTTTTCCTCCAGTCCAAGTGCCTTCTGGGCCAAAAATATTATGAAATCTTGCAATTCTAACATTCAAGTTATGGTTTCTCTCAAAGGCTTTATATAATCTTTCACTGAAAAGTTTTTCCCAACCATATTCGCTGTCTGGATCCGCTGGATAAGCACTGTCTTCGGAGCACATTGGGTTATCTGGATCTTCTTGATTATGAGATGGATACATACATGCAGATGAAGAATAAAATATTTTTTTCACCTTTTTTACTATACATTCATGAGCCACATTAAGATTAATTAACGCAGAATTATGCATTACATTAGCATCGTTATTACCAACAAATATATAGCCAGCACCACCCATGTCAGCGGCAAATTGATAAATCTCATCTAAGTCTTGATCAATTATTGAAGCAACTAATTGAGGATCTCTCAAATCACCAACAACAAAGTCATCTGCAAAAGTATCTGAAAATTCAGGGTTTTTTAAGTCTACACCTCTTACCCAATATCCTTCGCTTTTTAATCTTTTTACCATATGACTACCAATAAATCCACCTGCACCCATTACAACTGCTTTTTTCATTTCAATCCCCTTTATTTTTTTTAAAAAGTAATTCTTTTAAGAATAGAATAATAAATTTTGGAACAATTTCAAAATATCTTTTATATAATCTTCTTGGCTCTAAGGTTAGTCTAAATAACCACTCTAATCCCATTTTCTGAACTAGCTTTGGAGCTACCACTATACTACCAGTATGATAATCAAAAGCCGCACCAACACCAAACATCAACTTACAATCGAGCTGATCTATATATTCATTCATAAAAAGTTCCTGCTTTGGAGTACTTAAGCCAACCCAAATTATATCTGGTTTTGTTTTTTTTATAAGACTTTTTAATTCTTGATTTTCTTTTTTATTTAAAGGTCTAAAGGGAGGGCAGTAGGTGCCTACAATATTTGAATTAAATTCATTTTCAAAATTTGATTTCAGTTTTTCTCCGACACCTTCATTTCCTCCATAAAAAAAATGTTTGAAATTTGATTCTGATGTTTTCTTAAAAAATTGATACATCATTTCAGGGCCAAAACATCTTTTAATTGATTTAGAACCTTTTGATTTTGAATACCAAACAAGTGGAGTGCCATCCGGTATTGATAAATAAGAGTTATTGTGAGCTTCGGCTACTTTTTTATTTTTTTGTGACTCAATGATTCCATGTACACCGGTAACTGTAATAAATCCTTTTATGTCATTTGCCAATAATTTCGCTTCTAAGTGGTGAATTAGGTTTGAGATTGATGTTTGAGCAATATCTACACCATAAATATCTATTGTCTTTAAGGCAGATAGTCTATCCATTTTTAATAGAGTCGAAAGATATGTTTAGATTTGGATCCAGAAACAAAAATTTTACTATCTTTTTTCATGTTTTATGCGATCATAATCATGTTCAATCATTATTTTTACTAAATCTTTAAAACTAGTTTTTGGTTTCCAACCTAAATCTTTTTCAGCGAGAGATGCATCTCCTAATAAAGTTTCTACCTCTGAAGGTCTAAAGTATTTCTTATTTATTTCTACAACCACTTTATTATTTGATTTAAGCAAACCCTTTTCATCTAACCCTTTCCCAACCCATTTTATTTTTTCTCCAAAATAACTAAATGATTCTTCTATAAATTGTCTAACAGAATATTGTTTATTTGTGGCGATAACATAGTCTTTTGGTCTTTCCTGTTGTAACATAAGCCACATAGCTTCTACATATTCAGGTGCGTAGCCCCAATCTCTTTTTGCATCAAGATTTCCTAATAAAAGTTTATCTTGGATGCCTAAAATTATTTTTGCTACAGCCACTGTTATTTTTCTAGTTACAAAAGTTTTTCCTCTTCTTTCAGATTCATGATTGAACAATATTCCATTACATGCAAATAAATCGAACGCCTCTCTGTAATTAACAGTAGTCCAGTAGGCGTACAATTTTGCTGCTGCGTATGGACTTCTAGGATAGAATGGAGTTTTCTCAGTTTGGGGAATTTCTTGTACCAATCCATAAAGTTCGGAAGTTGAAGCTTGATAAAATTTTGCTTTAGGATTATATTGACGCATAGCATCAAGTATTCTTAATGTTCCAAGAGCATCTACATCAGCAGAATATTCTGGAATATCAAAAGAAACTTGTACATGAGATTGTGCCCCCAAGTTATATATTTCGTCAGGCTTAATATCAGATATTACGTTATGAATATTATTTGAATCCACTAAATCTCCATGCATTAAATGAAGTTTTTTATTATCAAAGATGTGATCTATGCGACTTGTATTGAATGAACTTGAGCGTCTGATTATAGCATAAACTTCATAATTTTTTTCAAGTAAAAGTTCAGCTAAGTAGGACCCATCTTGCCCAGTTATTCCTGTTATAAATGCTTTCTTAATTTTTTAACACCTTTAGTTTGATACTTTAAGTTATAATAATAATAATTAAAAATAAAATACTAAATATTACTATTGTGGGCCCACAGGGACTTGAACCCCGAACCTGCGGATTATGAGTCCGTTGCTCTAACCAATTGAGCTATGGGCCCTTGTTAGTAATTTTTGATCAATATAATCACAAATATAATGATAAATTACTTGGTTTAAAGTCTGAATATTATCAGTTTTATGAGACGGACACAACAAGTAATAATTGGATATTTTAGAAAGTTTATTTTCATTTTTACCAGTTAAAGATATAGTTGTAGCCCCTACCTTATTTGCAAAATCTACAGCATTTATTATATTCTTACTTTGTCCTGATGTAGAAAAACTAAACAGAATATCATTGCTTTTTAAAACCCCTTCAAGTTGTCTAGAAAAAATTTTATCGAATCCCAAATCATTTCCAGCAGCAGTGATAACTGATGAATCAGTTGTTAAGGCTATAGCTGGCAAGGATCTTCTATTTTTTGAAAATCTAACAATAAGTTCTGTAACAAAATGTTGTGAATCAGCAGCACTACCTCCATTCCCGATAGTATATAGAGTTCCTGAGTTTGAAGATAATTTTCTATATAGCAATTCTGCTATATTTTCAATTTCATTTTTATAATCATCTCCATGGAGTTCATGAAGACTATCTATTAATTCTAGTATTTTCTTTTTCAACATTGAATATTAAGTTACATTTTAATTTTACATGAAAAAAACAATTTTAATTACAGGCGGGGCTGGTTTTATTGGCTCAAATCTTATCCATTCATTGATTGATAATAATAATATTATATGTGTTGACAATTTTTTGACTGGTAGCAAAAAAAATATAGAAATTTTTTTAAACAAACCAAATTTTCAACTTATAAATTCAGATATAGCTGATTTAGATGGAATCAAATGTGATTTCATCTATAATCTTGCCTGCGCTGCTTCCCCTGTTTGGTATAATAAATATCCAATTGAAACTATAAAAACTTGTACAGAAGGTGTATTTAATTTAGTTGATATTGCAAAAGAAAACGGAGCTAGAATGTTTCATGCTTCAACAAGTGAAGTTTATGGAGATCCTACAATATCCCCTCAAAGTGAAGATTATTTTGGGAATGTTAATTCATATGGGCCACGCTCATGTTATGATGAAGGAAAAAGGTGCGCAGAGGCAATCCTTTATAGTCACAGAAAAAATGCTGAATTTTTTGTTGGAAGAATATTTAATACCTACGGGCCGCAGATGCAAATAAATGACGGAAGAGTTATTTCAAATTTTATTTGCCAAGCAATCAGAGGTGATAATATAACCATTTATGGAGATGGAAATCAAACTAGATCTTTTTGTTATATTGAGGATATGGTTAATTTCCTAAAAGGACTTTTAAGTACTAATAATGGAATTAACAGACCTTTTAATATCGGGAATGATTCTGAATTTTCAATTAAGCATTTAGCTGAAAAAGTTATTTCATTGACAAAATCTTCATCGAAAATAATTTTTTGCGATTTACCAGAAGATGATCCTCTTCAAAGAAAACCTGATTTAAGCTACATTACCAAAAAATTTTCATGGCAGCCAAAAACTAAGCTGGATGAAGGCTTAAAACTTTCAATACCCTATTTTACAAATGCAATTAATGAGGATAAAAATGGATAATAGTTTAAATAATATTAGAGTAGGAATAGTTGGACAAGGATTTGTTGGTTCATCAATTAAAAATTTTTTTGAAAATAAAATTCAATTATTTACCTATGATTTAAATGGCAAATGTAATTGTGGATCATTGGATGAGCTTGTTCACAATTCAGAATTAATTTTTATTTGTTTGCCTACACCAATGATGAAAGATGGATCTTGTGATCTTTCGATTGTAGAAAATACTCTTCAAGAAATATTTGCTATTGATAACAAAAAAATTATTATCTTAAAATCCACTATACTTCCAGGTACTACAGACACATTAATAAATCAATTTGGAAGTTCCATAGTTTTTAATCCTGAATTTTTAACAGAAGCAAATGCAGTCGAAGATTTTAAAAATCAAGACAGAATAATAGTTGGTGGATATGGCTCATCTTTAAACAAAGTTAAATCTTTCTTTCAACATTTTTTTACTAAGAGTATAGTAGTTTCATGTAATCCAAAGGAAGCAGAACTAACAAAATATGTTACTAACACCTTTTTAACTACCAAAGTTGCTTTTGCAAATGAAATTTCAACTTTGTGTAAATCCTTAGACGTTGATTATGAAAGCCTGATTGAAATATTTACTCTTGATAAAAGATTAGGAGATTCTCATTGGAGTGTTCCTGGTCCAGATGGTAAAAAAGGTTTTGGTGGATCTTGTTTTCCAAAAGATATTAATGCCTTAATTAGTTTATTTAATCAGTTTGAAGTTGATTCTCCATTATTGAATGCTGTTTGGGATAGAAATGTAAAGATTGATAGACCAGAGCAAGATTGGAATGATTTAATTGGTAGAGCTGTTTCTTACGATTCTTCAAAAGATGATTAAACGTATTTTTGATATTTGTTTTAGTGGATTTTTTATTCTTCTTCTTTCTCTACCTTTATTAACAATTTCTTTAATAATATTTTTTGATACACTACAAAATCCTATCTTCAAACAAATACGTAATGGTGTTAATGGAAAAAGATTTAAAATGTATAAATTTAAAACTATGAAAGTTTCAGAAGATGGAATATCTAATTTTACTCAAGCTAAAAATAATGATTTAAGAATTACATCGTCAGGAAGATTTTTAAGAAAGTTTTCTTTAGACGAACTTCCTCAGTTAATAAATATTTTTATTGGTCATATGAGTGTTGTTGGTCCTAGACCACATCCAATTGCTCTTGATGAAGAATTTAAAAATAAGATTGATAATTATATGGAGAGATATAGTGTAAAGCCAGGATTAACTGGGTTGGCTCAAATTAATGGACTTAGAGGGGAAACTGATACTCTAGAAAAAATGCAAGATCGAATAAATAAAGATTTAGAGTATGCTAATAGCCAGCTTTCAATTCTTGTAGATATTCGGATTATTATTTTAACTTTAGCTGTTTTTTTCAAAGGTAATTAGATACTTAAATAATTTATTTTTTTCATTTTGATTTAGTTTTAAATAAAATTACTAATTAAAACTTTTATTAATTATGATTAGTGTTTTAATTATATTAATATCATTCTCTTATGACAACCAAAAAAAAATAGAGAATTATTATAATTTTAAATATTTAGATGGATAACAAAGAAAAAGATTTTTTAAGCCAACCTATCAATGTAGATAGATTCATTAATTCATTGAGATTGGGAATTTTTAGAATTGCTCTTGCTTTATTCGGAGCTTTATGTTTATGGGCTTATTACTATTCCACTGTAGAAAGAACTTACGGTGTTGCTTCATTGCTCCAAATTAAAGAATCTACCAGTTCGACGATTTCGATTGAAGATCTAATGGGAGGAGGAAATGAAAATATTAATTTGAATGAAGAAATTACCATATTTCTTTCTAATACAAGCCTTCTAAAGCTTATCGATCAAATGCAATTGAATATTCTAATTGATGATAATGACTATGAATTCGATAAATCTGAATTTATTGAAATCCCTATTTTTGATTACTTCAATAATTTTGTTAAAGTTGATTCCATTTCAGAGGAAATGCTGAGTAATCAGGAATTTCCTTTTTCTTTAAACTTAGAGAAAACTAGTAATGGCTTTATGATACTAGACAAAGATTTTCCTCAAAATGAACTTAATTTTGGAAAGTTGTATGAGTTTGAAAAATTTAATTTAAAAATTAATCATATAAATGGATTAGAGATTGGTGAAAATGTTCAATTAAATTATTACCCCAAAACATATTTTATAGATACTATTAAAAATTTATTCACCATTAATCCAGTCACTGTTTCTAACCTATATTGGAATCAGGGTTCCTTGGTTTCTATTTTTGTAGAGAGCAATAATCCTGAATTTGCAATGAAAATCATTCAAAATGCTTCTGATTTATATATTCAAAATAGTGTTGCATATAATGTTGCTGAAGCTGAAAGATCTCTTGGCTACATAACAGATCAAATTACAAGAGTTGAAAAAAATCTTAAAGATTCTGAAAAGAAGCTAAATGATTTTCAATCCTTTAATACAACTATAAACTTTGAATTAGAAGTTCAGTCAATTATTGATCAATCTGCTATTTTAAATAATCAAATAGTTAACCTAGTTGCAAGAAAAACTGAACTTTTAAGTTTGTATCTACCATCTAATAATATTATAAAGAGTTTGGATAATCAGATTTATCAAATCACTAGCCAATTAGATAGTTTGGAGCAAAAGATTCAGGGTCTTCCTAAAACTCAACAAAAGTATTTACAATTATCTAGAGAAGTAACGTTGAATAAAAATATTTATGAAACACTCCTAGAAAAAAGAATTGAATTTTCATTAATGGAAGCATCTACCATTGGTAATGCCAGAGTTATTGACAGCCCTTATATAACAGGTAAAATGTCCCCAAGATTTCTTAAATCATTATTAATTACTGTAATTGCATCTTTATCTATTTCGATAATTTTCACATTACTTTCTACATTATTTTTCGATAAAATATTTTTGCCTTCAGAAATTAGGTCATACGACAAAAGTTTAAACATTCTTGGGATGGTACCAGATTTTAATGAAAATAAGCCAACCAAAATAGATGATTTTAATTTAGACAGTATGCAGGCAATAGGAACAAACATTAATTTAATAGCTGAACAAATGAATCAAGATAACACAACTGTTGAAATCATAAGCGCTACTGAGTCAATTGGTAAATCATCCGTATCTTTAATAATTTCAAATAATCTTTCCCTACTAAATAAAAAAGTTCTACTATTAGATTTAGATCTTTACAAAGGAAGATTGGGGAAATTTTTTGATAAAGAAAATTCAATTAGTGTAGAACAATTTAATAGTATGAACAGCTTTAATGATTTAAAAGTAAAGGACAATTTATTTTTCATGCCTAGAATTAAAATGAGTAAAAATGATACCACAACATTTTTAGAATCCCCAGCCTTTATTGATTTTATTAATAGAGCAAAAGACAAATTCGATTTTATAATTATGGATACACCTCCAATGTTATATAAATCAGATGGAATTTCTCTATCAAAACATGCTGATTTAGTTTTACCTGTTTTAAGACAAAAAGAATCTCGACTTAGTCATATACGTCAGTTAAAAGATATAATGGCTTTAAGCGGAGTAAGTTTCTCGTACATTATTTTCAATGGAATAAAAAAACTTGCTGGAACATATTATTCTAACTACGACTACTCAGCATATTACTATTATGGTTATGATTACGATTATGGAGATGATAAAGATGTATAGACTGAAATATTTATTTTTAGCCTTATTTATTATTAATTGTAGCTCATCAATTGTACCAGGAATTAGTGAGCCGAATGCTAGAAAAAATAGTGTTTATCTTCCTGAAAAAAAAATATCAATTCCTATAGTCGATGTAAGTGAAAAAACTATATTTGATATTAACAAGAATGATCTTCAAGAAGATTATACAATTAGCCCAGGAGATGTACTTACTTTTACTGTATGGGGTTTGAATGATATTTTTCCTGTCGTAGGATTTGCAGGACAATCTAATAATCCAATCAATTCAAGAACTGTAGGCCCGAATGGAGAAATTTACTTTCCATATGTAGGTAAGATTAAACTTGCAAATTATACTATTGAAGAAGCAAGGGATATCATTGCTAGTTTACTTGCAGAGCAATTTGTAGAACCTCAAATCGACTTAACAATTAGCAAATTTAATGAAAATAGAAAAGCATATTTATTAGGAGAATTATTACGACCACAACCCATATACATAGGAATTGAGAAAATTAGCCTTACTGATGCGATTGGTGTAGCAAATGGATTAGACCCAAAGTTTTCAAATGCAAAAAAAGTTTATGTGATAAGATCAAATAATAATGAAGAAATAATTTATAGATTTGATTTAAGCTCTTCAGAGAAATTTTTGATTTCTAATGATTTTCATTTAAAACCAAAGGATGTGGTTTATGTATCGGCATCAAGTGTTACTAAGTGGAACCGCGTTTTTGCTCAAATATTCCCGTTTGCAAGTTTTTTAAATCAGGTTGATAATATTTCGCAGTAGAATGATATTTTTTTATGAATCCTTTTTTTGTTTTTTAAAAAAAATAGTCAACTTTTAAAATAGAATGAATATAGTTATTTTATGCAAAGCGAATTATTGTAGAAGTCCCGTTTGCGAAAAAATTTTAAAATCTAAATTGGAAAATAGTTTTACTATTTCTTCAGCAGGAATAATTGATTTCATTAGACCTACTATGCATATCAATTCATTTAATTTTCTAAAATCTAATGGTTACAAAGACTTATTTCACAATCCAAAAAAAATTACTAGCTCAATTCTCAAAGAAGCTGACATTATATTTTGCTTAGATCATGAAGTAGCAGAGTATATTAGAAAAAATTTTTATAGATTTTTTAAAAAAGTTAAAATGTACAATTTTTTAGATGTTTCAATATCAACAACTGACCCTATAAGTTTAAAAGATAATGATTATAATCAAATCATGTTAAACTTAGAAAAATGTTCAAATTTAATTATTGATTGGCTCAATGATAGGAGAAGTAGTTAAAAATGTTTATCGACAAACATTCAAAATTAAAAATTCTAAAGTTTGAAAAAGCTTTGCAAAGAATTATTTCACATTTTAGTATAAAAAAATTAATTATTAGGTTTTTAGCTTTTAGGAAAAAAGAAAATACTAAAAAATTTAAAGTATTTGTTTATTCTCCAGGTAAAACAGGATCTTCTTCTATTCATCTAAGCCTTTCATACTTATATTTTAAAAGTTTTAAGATTGAAAATTTACAAAAAGAAAGTTTTAAAAAGGCCGGTTCAGTTTTCAAAAGCCATAATTCTTTTCCTCCATTTGCTAATAGCGATTCTAAAGATATCAATATTTATTTTGTTCAATTCAGAGAGCCCATATCTAGAACATTGTCTTGCATAAATGAAAATCATCTTTATCAAGTATTCAATTCTAAGAATGAATTTCAAAGAGAAATATTTGATGAGTTATTTGGAATAATAATTTCAGAATATTTTGATTGGTGGGATAAATTTATAATAGATTTCTCAGTTAATACGAAGCTAAATAATGTAAAGAATAAAGGATATGACATTATTCAACTTGACGATAACAATATATTAGTTTTTCACCTTACGGAATATTTAAATAACACTTATTCAAAGAGTATAAATGATTTATTTGATACAAATTTTAACGAAGAAATATTATCTTCCGTCAGGAAAACTAAAAGCCTGATTGATAATAAAAAATATGATATTGTAAAAAATCAAAAATTTAGTACTGAGTTTTTAAATAAAACTTATGATAACAAATATATCCATCTTTTTTATAAAAATTCTCAAATTGAATCTTTCAAAAAAAAATATAAACTCAACTAAATGATTGTAATTATTAATGGAGATTAATTTAAGAGATTCACCATTTTATTTTAGATTATTATTTAGATATCTTAGTCTTATTCTTGTTGCAATACAAATCTTAGTTTTTTTCCCTGTACTTGAAATTACGGACCTAGCTATTTTTTTTCTTTTAAAGTCATTGCACGATACTGTTAAAAGACTTTTTAGTGGACTTTCTGGTAGTAAATATTATCAGTTAAACTACATAGTTAAAAAACGACAAAAAGAAAACTTAATTTATCACTATTTGATTCATTTTATCATATCCTTACTTTCTGCATTATTTGTAGCTTTTTTAGCTTTTTTAGATAGCATTACCTTTAATTTTTTTGATTATTTTTTATCTTTTTCCATCCAAAATTATGTTTTTTTAATCATTTGGCTTGCTACATCTTTTGCTGCTCAACCTGCTAACTATATTACACAGATTTTTAAAAAAAATATGCTAACAGGTTTTTTTACAGTGTTCTCATCAACCTTTTTTATAACACCAATAATTCTCATATTTTATTTAAAATCCAATTTAAATTTATCTACACTAATTTTTTCATATGGTTTTGGTAATTTGATTAATTTTTTGTTTGTTACTTTTACAATTTTTAATGTAGTAAATATAAAATATATACCAATAAGATCTATCAGCACTTTTACAAATATGATTAATCTAAATGAGAGTTTACTTAATTTTACTGACGCTTTAAGATGGCAATCAATTCTTTGGATTTTATCTGCTAATGGTGAAGATTATTTAGCAATAATTTTTGGTTTTTTTAATTATATATTTCCATTACTATTTTATCCATCACAACAAATTTATGCTTCTTTAAGAACTGATTTTTTTACTTTAGTGGATTCTAGAAGTAGTAATGGTTTAAAAAAATTCATTAATAAAATTTCGAAAATGAATGTAATATATTTTTCTTTAATTACAATTTGTTGTTTGTTAGCTTTTCTTTTTAATGATTTTATATTATCCATTATAAAATCATTTAATCTTAATTATTTTGGTTATTTTTTGGATTTGAACCTTCTACTTATTTCAGTTTTTTTTGCTTATCTATGTTCTAATTTATTCTTTAAAAGTCTTGAAGGTGTAATTATTGATTTAAGAAGATTCAATGAAGCAAATTTAATTAACGTTTTAACCGTTATTATTTTATTTATTTCAGTCTTTATACTTGGAAATTTTAGTAGTATTTTTACTTGGATAATATCAATTTGTATTTCTCAATTTTTTAGAAGCGCTTTACTATATTTATATTTATCAAAAGTTTTAAAAATTGTATAATAATGTTTAGTTCAATTGATATATTAGTTTTTTCTCTAATTACTTTTTTTAGTAATCCTTTATCTATGAGCATAATAAAACCTGAATTTCATGCTCCATTGATGTTATTTATTTCGCTTTATTACTTTAAATCAATGAAAATTGATCTTTTAATAGTCATCTTTTTTTTATTTACATCTTTATCTATTGCTTCACATGCTTTCTATTTTCCACATTCAATGTTTAGAGATATGGGTATTTTTTTAACTTCTTTATCAATTTTATTTTTTATTACTAATCAAGGCCCCAAGTTTTTAAAATCTTATATAAAGATTATTTTTGCTCTTACATTGATTTCCATACCATTTTGGGTTTCATATAATTTTTTGATCTTATTATTTGATTTAGATAATGTTATCGCAAATCTTTCAAAATTATCGTTTTATTATAACGAAGATCAAGATGCATTCATTCAAGATAATAATAGATATAATTTTTTGTTATTTTTTAATTTTACAAGCAATCCAAGTCTTTTCTATAGAAACTTTGGTTATATGTGGGAGCCAGGTCAATTTGCGGCTTATCTTGGATATGGGTTACTATTCTTAGATATGCTGAGGTTTAAGTTTAATTATAACTTAAATAAAAGTTTTTACAATATTTTTTATATTGGACTATTAACAACATTTTCTACTGCAGGATATTTAATATGTTTTTTGCATATAATTATTTCAATTATATCTGAAAGCATTTCCATCAGTAAAGGGCGCATAACAAATAAAATATATCTTACCATATTTTTTACAATATTTTTCATTTTCTTTTCATTAAATGTTGATTTTATTTATGGAAAATTTCTAAGGCAATTTACAAGTGACATTACTAACTATAACTATTATAATGGTAGACTTAATTTCTTTCTTATGTTTAATGAAATTATGCAAAGTCCACTTTTTGGTAGTGGAACATTTGCTAATATATCCGTAGAAATGTTTGCTGCTATGAGCGCAGAATTTATTAATGGTTATGTGGATTTTGCTAGATCGTGGGGAATTATATTATTTTTATTAATGAATATTTTAGTTTTAAAAACATTTAATTATATTTTTCAAAATAAATTTATTACGATTATGTATTTCTTTTTCTTTATTTTGATAAACTCGAGTCAAAACTTATTTACGCAATTTTTACCTTTCGTTGTTATGTTTTTTTATAATTTTAAATTTTTTAATAATAATAGGTAAATTGTTTAAATGAAAATTTCAATTATCACTCCTTGTTTCAATGTTGAAAAAACTATTGAGCAAACAATTCTATCCATAATTCATTCCAAAACTTTAAATACCGAATTAATTGTTATAGATGGAGGATCAACAGACAGAACTTTACAAATTTTAAATAAATACAAAGATGATATTGATATATTGGTATCTGAAAAGGATAAAGGAATGTATCATGCAATTAATAAGGGAATAAATTTATCATCTGGAGATGTTTTAGGATGGCTAAATGCTGATGATGTATACCTTCCTTGGACGTTAAAAACTATCGAAAAAATTTTTAATGAATTTGAAGAAGTGAAGTGGCTAACTGGTTTGCCTGGTTTTATTAACAGCGATGGATTTTATACTGGTATTAGATCTAGTCCTACTGCTTATATTCGAAAATTAATATCAAAAGGATGGTATCAAAATGGCTTATTGGGACATATTCAGCAAGAAAGCACATTTTGGAGGAAAGAGCTTTACAGCTCATCAGATGGTTTAGATTTAAATCTTAAATATGCTGCAGATTATAAATTGTGGACTACTTTTGCAAAACAAGCAGAATTGTATCAACTAAACATCCCTATTGCTGCTTTTCGAAAAGGTCAAGGTGAGCAAATCTCTATTAAATTCAAAGATATTTATGAGAAAGAAGTTTCAAGTGTGAATAAATTAAATCCAATAATAATGTTTATTAAAAAATTGAATGAAAAATCTTTGGTATTAAATGCTATTTTCCAATTATTTATTTTTGGAAATTCCAATATAATTGGGTATTCTCAACCAGATAGTAAGTGGAAAATTGTAAAATCATGGCAAAACTGTTCAAAGAATTCATTTGCAGATTTGCGACTTGCTTATCGATTATATAAATTATGACCAATCCAAAGAATAGCATCCAAAAAAAAGTTTTTGTTGCCGGTCATAATGGCATGGTAGGAAGTGCAATTTGCAGAAAATTATCTTCTCTTGACTATAAGATTATTACCACATCTAAAGAAAAATTAGATCTAAAAAATCAACAAGATGTTTTGGATTTTTTCTTAGATGAGAAACCTGAGCTTGTTTATTTAGCAGCTGCAAAGGTAGGAGGAATCAATGCTAACGACAGTTTCCCTGCTGACTTCATTTATGATAATCTAATGATTCAATCAAATATTATTCATGCTGCATTTGTTTCAAAGGTGAGTAGATTGCTTTTTCTTGGTAGTTCTTGTATTTACCCTAAGTTAGCTAATCAGCCTATCGATGAAAAACAACTACTAACTGGAAAACTAGAAGAAACAAATGAACCTTATGCTATTGCAAAAATTGCTGGTATTAAAATGTGTGAAAGCTATAATAGACAACATGGAACAGATTTTAGATCTGTGATGCCTACCAATCTTTATGGAATTAATGATAACTATAATTTAAATAACTCCCATGTTATTCCAGCATTAATTAGAAAGATTCATGAAGCAAAATATAATAATACAGACGTAACTATTTGGGGTTCGGGCAAACCTTATAGAGAATTTTTGTATGTCGATGATTTAGCTGATGCATGTAATTTCATTATGTCATTATCTAAGCGTAAAATATCAGGTGTTATTTCAGATAGATTATCACATATCAATATTGGCACCCAAAAAGATATCAGTATTCGAGATTTAGCAGTCTTAATAGGTAAAGTTATTGGTTTTACGGGAGAATTGATTTTTGATACTTCAATGCCAGATGGAACAATGAAAAAATTAATGGATTCTTCAAAAATACATCATCTTGGATGGGAGCCTAAAATCTCACTAGAAAAAGGAATAATGCTTTCTTACGACGATTTTTTAAATAATAAAAATTTAAAAATGTAATTTAGTATCTATATTCATCTTTTTTAAATGGTCCATTAACCTTTACCCCAATATATTTTGCCTGAGACTTAGTTAATTTTGTTAAATCAGCATCAAGATGTTTTAAGTGAATTCTTGCAACTTCTTCATCTAATTTTCTAGGTAAATCATAAATTCCTGTTTTAGGTTTATTTTTTGCTAGAAATACTTGAGCCAATACTTGATTAGAAAATGAAGTAGACATCACAAAGCTTGCATGACCTGTTGCACATCCTAAATTTACCAATCTACCCTCTGCTAGTATAAATATTTGCTTACCATTTTTGAAAGTATATCTATCGAGTTGTGGTTTTATTTGATCTCTTTTTGCATTTGATTTATTTAATGAGTCTACTTGAATTTCATTATCAAAGTGCCCAATATTACAAACAATGGCCTGATCTTTCATTCTTCGCATATGATTTAAAGTAATTATATCTTTATTTCCTGTTGTTGTAACAAAAATATTTCCTCTTTCCAATACATCTTGTAGTCTTCTAACTTCAAATCCCTCCATTGCTGCTTGAAGAGCGCATATTGGATCAATCTCAGTTACAATAACTTTACAACCATATGATTTCATGGATTGTGCTGATCCTTTACCCACATCACCATATCCACAAATAACAACAGTTTTACCAGCCAGCATAATTTCCGTAGAACGTTTAATGCCATCAGCCAAAGATTCTCTACATCCATAAAGATTATCAAATTTTGATTTTGTTGCTGCATCATTTACATTAAATGCTGGGAACAATAAAGTAGCATCTTCTACCATTTGCTGTAATCTAGCTACGCCTGTTGTTGTTTCTTCTGAAACACCTATAATTTCAGGAAC
>MDSZ01271290.1_pt1 | contig 18180 bp, 10 predicted proteins | sample 811201 | NCBI WGS metagenome assembly MDSZ01 (sample SAMN05326647, study PRJNA326480) | marine metagenome | isolation source: seawater | place: Indian Ocean: North | collected 2010
ACATTTATTTCCCATTTGTTTTGTGCAGCAATCTCTAATATTGCATGACCTAAATTACCATTATTAATTGAACTTGTATTTGAAATATTATTATTTATCTTTTTTAAAGATGGGGATAAAGATGTTGTTGTAATTCTTGTAAAATTATTCTTATTTGATATCTTTTTTATACTTTTCATTTCATTAAAAATTCTTTCTGAAGAAAAAGAAATCTTATTTTTTTTACTAACTTTTGATTTTTCTTTAAAAAGATCGCTAAAGTAAATTGTTTTAATTTCGTTATCTAACAACAGTTTATTAATATATTTCATCCAATGTTGTGGTTTATCATAATTTTTGTTAGTAGATAAAATTATAAAATCCCTAGCTCGGGTCATAGCTACATAAAACAAGTTAATATCTTCTTTAATTCTCAAATTCTTTCTTATTTCGTTCGCATCATCATAATTTGATGAAGTGATAGAATATTTATTTGTTAAATTAATGTTAAGATGAATAAAGGTTTGATTATCTTTTTGTTCAAGAAAAGTAGTGCCTTCATTATTACGGGGAAGTTTACCAAATTCAGGAATGAAAACTATTTTTTCTGTTAGTCCTTTTGATGTATGAATTGTCATTATATTAACGAAATTTTGATTAATATGAAGAGGAATAGCTTCATTTACTTTTGGAGGATCGTTAACATAATTTTTTAATTTTCTAGATATAAAACCGGGAGAAATTAATACACTTCGTTCATTTTCTCTTACCCAATCTATCAATTTTTTTAGATTTGCTATTTGAAGATCAGCATCTGGTAGTGAGGATAGAATTACATCATAGTTTTTCTTATCAATCCATTCACGAATCACTTCAGAAATTAATTTTTTAGAAAGATCATTTCTGCTATTTTCAATTTCTTCATAAATACTTTTAAAATGTTCAAGTGGATTTCCTATTTTTTTTTCTAATAAGCAATCTACAATTTTTTCATCTGAATTATTTACCCATGGAGAGCGAAGAAAGCCAATTCTAGATAAATAATCTAATGGATCACAAATGACATTTAATAATAATGATATATCTCGAGCAGGTATTGAAGAAAACAAACCTTGTCCCTTACCATGAAAAATATATGGAATATTTTCTTTTTTTAATTCTTTCTGAAGTATGGACAAGTTTTGTTTAGTTCTTAATAGAATAAGTATATCAGAATATTGATACTTATTATTATCTGAAATATTTTGGAATTTTTTTTGTTTTTCATTATATCTAAAAGTAGGTTGATTATTTTTATTTTTTGGATTTACTAAAAGAGAAATTCTTTTTGCAATTGCTGTCATTTCAGCTCTAATCTCTTCGGATTTTGTTTTAGATCCTTCATCAGGTAATAATAATTCAACAGCATGAGATTCTTTTATATTAGCGTTAATTTTTTCGTTTGATATTAATTTTTCTTCCTCATAATTAATGTAGACAGATTCAAAAATTTTATTAATTGTATGAATGATATCTCTTTTACTTCTCCAGCTTTCTTGTAGAGGTTCGATATTTCCATTTAACTTTAAAATTTTATTTTTTAATGAATTCATTATATTAGGATCGGCATCTCTCCATCCATAAATAGATTGTTTTTCGTCACCACACGTAATTAGTTTCGAGTTATTTTTCCATAAAGAATTAATTAATCTATGTTGAATTACTGAAGAGTCTTGAACTTCATCAACAATTATATATTCAAACTCGATTTCGTGGAGATTTTTTTCAAGTATTTCGATAGCATGAAACTTAATATCATCATAAGTAAGAAGAGAATTGACATCTTTGTAAAAATTAAATTCTTGGAAGCATGAGGATACGTATTCAGTAAATGCAATAATATATGGATAATTTGTTTTATAGATAGCTTGTTGAACTAACTTAAACATACATTTTCCAAAACCTGATTGTTTATTAATTGGCTTCTCAATTGCTAATTTTATAAAATCATCCAGATTTTTAGATTTAGCAATCGCGTTAGTTAAATGAGTTTTAATTTCTTTTTGAATTGATGAACTTTTTTCATTTATATCCCAATTGTTAAGGTTTGATTCAATATCTTCTAATTCAATGTCTTTAGGAGGCAAAATATAATCATGACTGTTATCTAATGTTATTCCTAATCCTTGAGCTTTCTTGATTAAGTTTTTTGCTCTACCAGGAACTGTAGTTTCAGAAAATTGACTTGAAATATCGAGATTCATTTGTTCACAAAAAAAACGAAAATTTGTATTTTCTTTTAAAAAGTAAATCATTTTTTGGTGACATATTTCATCAAGAATATTTTCCATATTCTCTTCTTCAAATAATTTAAAATTTAAATTTACACCAGCATTAATACTATTCCTTCGAAGTATATCCGAACAGAATGAATCCATTGTACATATCTGAGCACTTTCAATTTTTTGAAGTAATTCTGTTTTATCTATCAAGTTATTATTTAGATTAGAAAGTTTCTTTAAAACTTCTGATTTTAATTCAAAAGCAGTATTTCTACTGAAAGTCATTAAAATTATTTTATTTGGATCGATCTTAATTTCAGTAATTAGTTTTATATAAACATCAGTTAACCTGAATGTTTTACCGGTTCCTGCAGATGAATTAAATAGTGTATTGTTCATTTAGAATAACAAATATTAGTCATTTAAAAATTCGATGCAAACAGGTTCTCCGGGAAATATATATTTTTTATTATTATAAGAGGGAATACCATCTGAATCGATAGAAAAAACCGCAATATCTTTTGATCTTTGACCAGCCACTAACATCCAGTTTCCAGTTGGGTCAATATTAAAATTTCTAGGAAAATTAACAACAGCTGGTATAACATTAATCAGTTTTGTTTTATCTCCATTAACTTCAAATACTGATATTTTATCCTGATTTAAATTATCTTTGTCTCTTATGGATGTATATAAAATTGGGAGTGTGGGATGAAATCTTATTTCCGCTGCTGTCAGATTTGCATTTTTGTTATTATCGAATAAAGCATTTAATTTCTTAACTTCCTGAATTAAACCATCTTTAACATATTTGAAAATATGCAAACTTAAATCTAATTCATTTAATACATATAGATAATTACCTTGTTTATCCCACTTCATATGACGAGGTCCTAAAATTTCTCCAGTAAGCGATTCTTTTTTTATTAAATCTAATTCACCACTATGTTGATCATATTTATAAATAAATATGGAATCAGCTCCCAGATCAGCAGAATATACAAATGGGTATTTTGGATGCGGATATATTGAATGAGCATGGGCTTCTTTTTGTCTTTGGGGATGATTTCCGCTGCCGAAATGCAATTTATGTGATGCAATTTTATTAAGGAGACCATCGCTATCTAATTGATATGAAATAACGGAACCTCGATTGTTATAATTTGCAGCAAATAAAATTTTTTTGTTTGGACTTAATGTTAAATGACATGGATTTCCACCATAGGAACTCATTTGATTTAACTTTTTTAGCGAGAAATCATTATTAATTGAGAATGATACAATTTCACCAGGACTTTTCCAATTTGTTAAATTTGTGGAATATAATCTTTTATTTTTTCTATCTATCGAAAGAAAGGATGGCCTAGTTAATTTTGCAACATTTCTAAATTCTGCAAGAGAGCCAGTTTTATAATTTAATGATGAGCAGTAAATGCCCTCACTTTTCATAGAACCAACATAGAAAATAGAACCGTAGGATGATACCATTACGCAACAAAGAAAAAGGATGATACGCACTAAATCAACTCCGAAATAATTTTTCCTTTGTATCCGACGTTGAATGGTCTTTTTGATTCGGACATTACAATTTCTTTTACAGGCATGCCCATTGCCATTGCAATGGTTGTGTGAAGATCAGGTATTTCAACTTTATTTTCCATCACTTCATGACCTCTATCAGTAGATCCGATTACTTGACCTGTTTTTAGTCCACCTCCTCCAATTACGCAACTAAATGCTTTAGCCCAATGATCTCTTCCTAAATTATCAGGTTTTATATTTGGATTTCTTCCAAATTCAGTTGCTAAAACAACTATTGTTGAATCAATTAAACCTGTATCAGTTAAATCTTGCATAAGAGCTGCAAACGCTTTATCCATATCCCTAGCTTTTTCTTCAGGCATTTCAGCATGAGTGTCCCATCCTCTTTTAACAACTTCAACACAACGAACATCGTGTTCGATGAGTCTTCTTGCTAAAAGACAGCCTTGTCCAAATTTTGAATTTAATCCATATCTTTCTCTTGTTTCTTGTGTTTCCTGAGTGATATCAAATGCTTTTATGTCCTGACTCTTCATAAGGGATAAAGCCTCATCATAAAATTTATTATACGCATCTATGCTTCGTTGTTGGTATTTTTTCTGAAATGCTCGGTCAAATAAGGAAGAAAGTTCTAATTGGTCATGGTATCTTTGTTCGCTTACATCTCGTGGTCTATTAATATTTTGGAGTCCTTTTGTTGCATCATCTAATGGTATTGCGCCTAACTCGGGGGACATCCATCCAGAATAGGGGTAGTTTGTAAATGGATCAATAACAACGTTTCCTGGAAGAGTTTTATTAATTTTTCCTTGATGGTACATTGACCAAGAGCCAAGCGTTGGATGAACAACACTTCCTCTTTGTTGATAGCCGGTATGCATAAAATATTTACCCTGAGCGTGAGCTCCTTGAGTTGAATACATTGATCTGATGATAGATAAATTATCCATATGATTTGATAAATTCGGTAGGAACTCACTTATTTGAATACCATCAACATTTGTTGAAATAGCCCCAACAGGACCTCCTTCAGCTGTCCCTGGATGGGGATCAAATGTATCAACATGACTCATTCCGCCATCCATATACAAAAAGATTAATTTTTTTCCGTTATTGTTGCTAATATCAAAAGATTCAGCAAAGGATGGAATAACACTGACTCCTAATGTTGTTAATGTTAAATTAGTGATAAATCTTCTTCTGTCCAATTCGTTAAAATTATTAAGCATGATAAACCTCTTATTGAATATATATAAACTCGCGTGTATTTAATAAAGACCAAGTGATCATTTTTGTTCCATGATATGTTCCATTATCATTTATAACTTTTAACGATAAAGACAAGTCATCCTCTGTAGGATTTCTTGAAAGGATAGATCTAAAAAGAAGAGTTATTCTTTGATCATTACTTTTTGCATAACTTAAGTTTTGTTGAAGTAATGATGGCTTTCTGTTTAATGCATAATATATCGGACCATTTAGGAGAACTAGACTTTGAGTAACGTTAGGATCTTCAGTTCCTGATGCTATTGTTTGTCTATCTGATTGACCAAATTGTCTAATAAAATGATATCCAGGAGCAGGTGATGGTAATTCATATGCTAAAACAAATCCACGATCTATTCCTTTCCATCGTGGATCAGTCATATGATCATCAGACCAAGACGAAAAATTATAAGATGAGTATATTTTACTTTCGCGTTGTCTTTTGCCTTCATTATTTGTCAAAAATATCTTATATGCTTCTTTAGTCTTTTCTCGCTCATCTTTTCTTATTGCGTCAATTTTTTCATCTGAAAAAGTTTGTATAAATTTTTCAATTGGCATCGTTATAGCTTCATCAAGCATTTTTCTATACTCGTCAGTTACAAATTTTGATCCATGACCTTTACGCTGATCTGCATCAACGACAATTAATGTCATAATAGAATCCCATATTTGTTCCCCAGTCATTCTCATTAATGGTCTACCTTCATATTTATATTCTGCTAAATTTTCAGGTAGATCGTAAGCAATTGTATCCATTTGCCATGTCTTTGTATTATACAGAACTTTCAGTATATCCTTAAGATTATAATCAAATTCTATAACCATTTCAGATAAAAATTCCATAAGTTCTGGCATAGATGGTTCAGTGCTATATTTAATTTCGTCAATAGGCTCAATTAATCCAACGCCCATTAAATGCTTCCACAATCTATTTATCAGAGTTTCTGAAAATAAATTATTTTCATCCGAAGTTACCCATGTTGCAAATGCCTTACGAGGACTATCATTAATATGTGGTTGTTCTCCATACATTACTTTTGGCCTTAAGGCCTGTCGAGGCATCGCATCGGCATATTGATAATCAAAAGGAAGTGTATGCCATTTTTGAAAATTGGGCTCCCAAATTGAAAGAATATATTTACCCCCCATATATCTAAAAAACCGATCTTGTTTAGGAGTAAGTTTATCGTCAGCATTAGCTCGTTCAGCTTTTCGAATAAAAACTTGATTTCCTCCCGGAATATTATATTGAACTCCTGCATAATAAGAAACCATACTTTGAAATTCATATTGATTCCATCTATCAAAGGGGTGATCATGACATTGAGCACATTGTATTTGGCAACCAAGAAAAGCTTGAACTGTGTTTGCCATATGATCAGGCCTCATATTTTCATCGCTGGCAATCCATCCTGTTGCTCCATTTTGATGAGGCATTCCTGTAGCAGTAATGAGATTTTTAACAAGTAGGTCATAAGGCATATTACTTCTTAATGCTTGTTTTATCCATTCAGCATAATATACGGAGGCAGTTATATTTCTTTTCGTGGAATCTACTTTTAAAAGATCAGCCCAAAAATGAAACCAGTTACTCACATATCCTTCACTATTTAATAATTCATCAATTAACAATGAGCGTTTATTATTTTTATTTGATGATAAGAATCTCATGGATTCCTTTACCGTGGGAATACGACCAATGATACCTAAATAAGCTCTTCGAAGAAAAATTTTATCATTAATAATTTTCGGATGAGAAATATTATTTTCATTTCTAAAATTGTAAACTAATTTGTCGATTTGTTCCGATTTAGATTTGGCGTAACTTTGCATTACGACCATCCTGTAATTAGGCATCGGACTTAAATCTAATGACGGATTATCAGGATTTTTCCCATATGCGAATGCTGATAATGCAGAATTATTTTTTTGATCTTTAACTTGATATTCAACTTTTGGTTTTTTGTATCCTAGCCAACCTTTAAATTGTGCGCCTTCATTAATCCAATCTTTAATTACTTGAATTTCTTGAGGAGAACATGGATCTCCTTTTCCTTTTGGAGGCATAATACCTCGTTTATTAGGATCCATTTCAATTCGTTCTACCAATATACTAGATTTTGCATCGGACTTAGAGATTACAGGCCCATACACAGTACCATTTAAAATATTTTGGGGAGTATCTAACAAAAGACCTGCATCCGGCTCTTTAATTCTTGAACTATGGCAACCCCAGCATTTTTCTTGCAGTATAGGCAAAACTTTTTTTTCAAAGTCAATGCTATTAGCAATTACTATCTGTTGCGTAATTCCGTAAAAAATTAAAGTTATTAAAAGATTAGTTTTAATTATTTTCATCCTAATGTATACCAGTTATATCCTATTAAGGCAAAAAATGACAGATTAGTGTAAAAAAAAATACAATTATTTTTGGAGATAAAAAAATGAAAATAATAACTCGATTTGCCCCAAGCCCTACTGGAAATGTTCATATTGGTAATATTAGAGTAGCTATTTATAACTGGTTATTTGCAAAGCATAATCATGGAAATTTTTTGCTTAGAATCGAAGATACTGATAAAGATAGAAGCACAGATGATGCAATTAATAATCTTTTCACTACACTTCAATGGTTAAATTTAAATTATGACGAGGAACCACTATATCAAAGCAAACAAGAAAGCAAACATGTAGAGGTTGCTGAATACTTATTGTCAAAAGGATGCGCATATAAAGAGAATAAAGACAATAAGGGAGAATGTATAATATTTAAAATGCCGAATGATGACATTTCATTTAATGATGGAATTAAGGGTAGATTAAAAAAACCAATAGGAGATATCGATGATTTTGTGTTAGTGCGCTCAAATGGAAAACCAGTTTTCCATTTAGCAAATGTTGTAGATGATATTGAACAAAAAATTACCCATATTATTCGTGGGGATGATCATATTGAAAATACTTATAAGCATATAGCATTATATCGAGCGTTAAATGCTGATATACCTTCATTTTCTCATTTACCCATGATTGTAAATAGTCAAGGTAAACCATTTTCGAAAAGGGATGGTGATGCATACGTAAGTGATTTTAAAAAGCGAGGATATCTACCACAAGCATTTGTTAATTATTTAGTTCTATTGGGTTGGTCGCCAGGTAATGACCAAGAAATTATGAGTATAGACGAAATGATTAACATGTTTACAATTGAAAGATGTCAATCTTCTCCTGCTCAATTTGATGAAAAGAAGATGAAATGGATGAACGGAGAATATTTGAGTAAAATTTCTAATGAATCTTTTAATAAAGAAGCTTTTAAAATTATTACCTCATTACACAGTTCAGCATCTGAAAATCTTGTAAAAAAAGTAATCGCTTTAATAAGAGATCGTGTAAAAGTTTTTGAAGATATTGAAAAGTTAGTCAATTATTTTTTTGTGGATAATATTGAATATGATGAAAAATTAATCGCAAAAAAGATTAAAAAAGAAGGTATTAAAGAGTTATTTAACTATTTTACATTAGAAATAAGTAAAATTGATTCAATCGATGAAGTTAGCTTAAAAAAAATTATCGATAATTATATTAAAGAAACAGGGAAAAGTTATGGAGAGGTTATGATTCCTCTTCGGATAGCTGTTTCGGGAGCTTCTGGAGGACCTGATTTGATTGGTGTTCTCTCTACACTTGGGAAACCCACAATTATTGAAAGAATTAATGATGTTAAACAAAAATATTTAGATTAGGGCATATTTTGAATACGATGAGCTGGTGTCTGAAATCTCATAAATAAGAATTCTTTAAAACTATTTTCCCAATCCTGTTTTTCCAATGCCTTTGCCATACAAAGCAACCAAGCGTCTCTTTCTTTTGAACCAATTGGAATATGCGCATGGGCAGCACCTAATTGAATATTTCCATATTTTTCTTGATATAGATGAGGTCCGTTCATGTAAAAGCATAGAAATCTTGCTAGCTTGTCCCTAGATTCTTCCAAATCATTTGGATGAAGGGATAAAATATGTTTTGTTTCATTAAGTTCTTCCATTAAATCATAAAAATCATTTGCAAGCTTGAAGCATCCCTCTTGACCTCCTGCTAATTGGTATTGTTTATCTCCTTCTCGATAAGAAGCAAACAGCAATTTTTGTTCATCAGACAAATCCATAGTTAAACTTTCTTATTCTTTATTAATAATTCTTTTATGATACTCTTAATTTATGCGTTGGACTATTTTTTTATGCTTTCAATTTTGTATGTTTGGATTTTCTGAACCTTTACTAACCTCATGGTTTATGGAAGGTTCATCAACTTATGCTGAATTGTTTGAATCTGCTGAAGATGAAGATAATCATAATGAAGTACATACATGGAGTCATGGTGCAGGTAATCAATCCTTACCAACATATTCTGGAGTTAACGAAGTATCTTATTCTGATAATTGGGTTTATATTAGAACAACAGGGTTAGGTCATCATATCATGGGTCCATGGTATAGAGATGAATTAGACACTCAATTATTTGGAAATTTTCCTGCAAATATCGCTGCAATTTATAGGTTTCCGCGTACTCCATCGGGAGCATCTTCAGATTATAATATTACTACTGGAGGAGCAATTGGTTATTTTATTGATGGGGTTGCTTTGTTTGATGCTAGAGATGCCTTTTCTTATATAAATAATTTAGGTATTGATGGAACGCCAAATGGAAATAATGGACGAGGGGATGGTATATGGAATAGAGATGCTTATGAAAACGAAAGTATTACATTTGACTCTGCTAATGCGCACCAAGCATCAGATACATATCATTATCATGCTAATCCTCCTGCGTTAAGATATTTGTTAGACGATCATGTTGACTATAATTCTATAAGTAACACATATTCAGAAAAAATTACTTCTCCAGCTAATCATTCTCCTATAATTGGGTGGGTATCAGACGGCTATCCCATTTACGGTCCATATGGATATTCTGATCCAACCGATTCAAATAGTGTAATAAGGCGAATGATATCTGGATACCAAAAAAGAGATATTACTAATCGAACATCATATCCCGCATGGGCTAGTCGTATGTATAGTAATTTCTCTTTAAGTTCAGATGAGTATGGTCCTGATGTTAGCACGCAATTTCCGATTGGTCATTATATTGAAGATTATGAATATTTAGGCGATATCGGTCTTACTCTTGGTAGTGATTTTGATTTAGATGAACATAATGGAAGATTTTGTATTACTCCTGAATTTCCTGATGGAACGTATGCTTATTTTACTACAATTGATCAAGACGGAATCCCAGTTTATCCATACAATGTTGGACGATCGTTTTATGGAACACCCAATGGAGGTTCTGTAAATAATATTAATGAAGCATATATTATTTTTGCAGAAGGAGGTGCAGAATCTTCTTTTTCCTGCAATTTAATTTCAGAGATGGATCACCATGAAATTCAATTTGATGGTGTTGAGGGTGGGAATTATAAAGTTGAGTTCACCACCAATTTATTAAACGGTTTTACAATTCTCGCAACTAATATTTCTTCAACATCACATCATTTTAATTTTACTGATTCAAATTCTTTGCACCAAATTGGTTTTTATCGTGTGATAATTGAATCTGTGGATGAGTATGATGATGAGGGGTATGATTCAAACATTGAAGTTCATTCTAATAGTAATTTTTCAAATCCATATGTCACACCCTCTGTATTAAATAAAGGAACAAATGTTACGCTCACAATTACTTTAAATAATGAAGATTTTGGTCGACCAATTCCTCCACTTCAGAATAATCAAGGAATTTCAATTCCAATTGAAAGTATTCAAATCGGATCAATTAATAGTAATAATATTTCAAATATAAACCGAATAAGCAGATTTGTTACTACTTGTGATATTTTCATTCCAAACAATACAGAATCATCTATTTTTGATATAAGTATTACTTATATTGGACCGAGTGGTAATAGACCATCCATAACTGTTGAAGATGCAATAATGATTCAATGAGATTATTAAAAATTAATTATTAATTTATTCAAAAAATGAGTTCAATTCCTGCTAAAACACCAATGCCAAGGTTCGTATATAATATTAAAATCATTATTTCTTGGATAACTCATATAAAAACCGTATTTATTTCCATTATTTTTTAACCACATGAAGGCTTCTGTATTTTCAAAATCTTCTTCAAGTAGGGCAGAACCGGGAGTGTGTAAGTCTAATGCTCTACCAGTATGATGTTCGCTATATCCCGGTCGAGCAAGAACACTAAATATTTCATTTTCAGATATATTTTTATTCCTTTTTTCATTAATTAACTCTTGCTGTCTTTTTATACTTCTAAAAGCTGATACAAGGACAAGTTCAATGCCATCATTTAAGGCATTTTTCTTCATTTTTTTCCAAGCTTTGAACGTATCTTCTGTTGCTTGAAAAGACTCATCATTTTCAATAAAGGTCACTAAATTTTTAGCTTCTTTTTGTTTAGGTAGATTCATTCTTTTATAACCTGAAGAGCTAGATCAATAATTCCAAACGGTGCAGAAACTTGAAATCCTGCTACTCGATCTGAAATTTCATCACGTATTTCTCTAGCTATTTCAATACCCAATGCTCTTCCTTCTTCTTTTGTTTTAGCTTTGCTCATTCTTTTGAGAATTGAGTCAGGAACTTCTACGCCAGGCACTTCATTTTTTAGAAATTCAGCATTTCTCAAGCTCACTAATGGCCAAATACCTGCTACTACAGGAATAGGATTAATATTTTTTTCGACATCATCTAAAAATTTTAAAAGTGCTTGAGCGTCAAAAATAGGCTGAGTTATTGAGTATTCTGCTCCAGCATTAATTTTATTTAAATAGTGATTTAGTTCACGTTTTGAATCAATTGCACATGGATTTGCGCCAACTCCAATTAGTATTCCTGTTGGAGGATTAATTATATTTCCCCCAATATCAACTCCATGATTAAGATTATTAACCATTTGAGTAAGTCCTACAGCATCAACATCAAATACCGCAGTTGAATCCGGATAATCACCTAGTTTTGGAGGATCTCCTGTAATAATCAAATAATTACGAAGACCGCCAGCATAACCTCCTAATAAATCAGATTGCATACCTATTAAATTTCTATCTCTACAGCAATAATGAAGAATAGTTTCAATACCAACTTCTTTTTCAATAGCTAAAGCAGCCACCATCGGTGAAATTCGAGCGCTTGCTCTCGGACCGTCTGGAATATTAATCGCATCAATATTTGCTTTTTTACATTCAGAACACTTCTCTAGCATTGGTGTTAAATCAATTGAACGTGGCGGAGTAATCTCAACACTTGAAACTTTTTCTCCAGAGATTAATTTTTTAGCAAAGTTACATTTATCCTCTACCTTGGTTATTTCTGAGGTAAATTCATTTTTTTCGAGATAGGTTTTAACTTCGATGTGTGTTTTTACTCCCGATAAAGACTTAATTTGTTTTGACATAGTTTTTATATGCTCAGGCGTTGTTCCACAACATCCACCAACACCTTGAACACCAATTTCAATTAATTTTTTTGCATATTCAGTAAAATATTCAGGTGTTGTCATATAGATTAATCTTCCGTCTACCTCTTGTGGTAAGCCGGCATTAGCCATTACGGTAAATGGTTTTGAAGTTAAAGGGAGTGATCGTTCAGCGATACTCAATGCTGCCGCAGGACCAATACCACAATTTATACCTAAAGCATCAACAAATTCTGATTTATCAAGATCAGTAATGATATTTTCAATACGTTCTCCACCTCTTGTTTCACCGTCTTTGCCTACAGTAACAGATGCAAAAACAGAAACGTCATATTTCTTAGCAATTTCCGCTGCAATAATAATTTCTTTTGAATGAGTAAATGTTTCTAGAAAAAAAGCTTCAATTCCTTCATTTGCGATTACCTTCATTTGTTCATCAAATACTTCTCTGAGTTGTTGAGTATGCTTTTGATTAAACTGTTGATTTGATTTGAGACATGGACCAATAGAAGCAACAACTGATACATCCTTTTCTGCTACAGCCTCTTTTGCTAGCTGAACTGCCTTTTTATTGATTTTTTCAAGTTGATCATGAAGACCAAAAGCTTCCAGTTTAATTCGATTTGCACCAAATGTGTTTGCTTCTATTATATCTACTCCAGCATTAACATATTCTTTATGAATATTTAAAATTAACTCTGGATCTGTGATAGATAAGTGTTCATAACAACTATTTATAAATACTCCTCTTTCATAAATAACAGTTCCCATTGCGCCATCGATGATCATCGGTTTGATTTTAATTTTATCAATCAGTTTCATGATGGTTCATATCCTAAGTTAGGTGAGAGCCATTTCTCAACTTTTTTTTGTGACCATCCTTTACGTTTAGCGTAATCTGCCGATTGTTCCTTATCTATGCGCCCTAAAGGAAAATATCTTGATTCTGGATGAGAAAAATAAAGTCCAGAAACTGAGCTAGCTGGTGTCATTGCAAAGCTATCGGTTAATCTTATATTAGTATATTTTTTTGTTTCAAGTAATCTAAACAATGTTTGTTTTTCTGTATGGTCTGGACATGCTGGATATCCAGCTGCTGGTCGAATACCTTGGTAATTTTCTTTAATCATGTCCGCAATAGATAAGTTTTCGTTTTCAGCATAACCCCATTCTTTTCTTGTTACCTCATGAAGAAATTCAGCATATGCCTCAGCTAACCTATCGCCAATAGCTTGAATTAAGATACACGAGTAGTCATCATTATCATCTCTATACTTTTTTGCTAAAATTTCTACTTCTTTTCCGGACGTAACAGAAAAAGCCCCGATAAAATCTTTAATATTAGATGATTTTGGAGCAATAAAATCTGCCAAACTTCTGTTAGGAGTATCATCTTTCTTTTTCATTTGTTGTCTGAGAAAATAAAAGGTTTCTATATGGTTGTAATTTTCATCATAAACGTAGATATCATCCCCAACATTATTAGCATGGAAAAATCCATAAACACCTTTTGGAGTTAATAAATTTTCATTCACAATTTGGTCAAGTAAATTTTTTGCGTCATTTAACACTTCTCTTGATTTTTCTCCAAGTTGGTTATCTTGCTTAAGCATATCTGGATATTTTCCATGAATATCCCATGTCCAGAAATATGGCATCCAATCAATGTAAGGAATTAATTTTTCAACTGTAACTTCAAATTTTCTAGTTCCGATAAAATTAGGAATAGGGGGAATATAGTTATTCCATTCTATTTGTGTTCTATTTTTTCTCGCATCCTTTAGCGGTAAAAATTCTCTTTTTTGTTCTGAATTCTTAAAATTCTCACGTATTAACTTATATTCATTTCGAATATCCTGAACATAGGAGATATTCTTACTAATTAGTGATTGCGCAACTGTAACAGCCCTAGATGCATCTGTTACATGAATACTTGGTCCGCTATACATCGGTTCAATTTTTACAGCGGTATGTTTTTTACTTGTTGTAGCGCCTCCAATTAGTAATGGAATTTTAAGATTTGCTGCCTCCATTTCTTTGGCAACTGTAACCATCTCATCTAATGATGGAGTTATTAAACCAGATAAACCAATAATATCAGCATTCCATTCCTGAGCTTGTTTAATAATATTCTCCCATGGAACCATAACACCAATATCTTTAATTTCAAAATTGTTACAAGCAAGAACAACACTAACAATATTTTTACCTATGTCATGAACATCACCTTTTACAGTAGCAAGTAAGATTTTTCCCGCATTAGATGAGGAGTTATCTTTTTCAGATTCCATGTAGGGCAACAAATATGCGACCGCTTTTTTCATTACTCGTGCACTTTTAACAACCTGAGGTAAAAACATTTTTCCTGCCCCAAATAGATCGCCGACAATACCCATTCCGTTCATCAAGGGTCCTTCAATAACCTCTAATGGTTTGGAGTATTTCAAACGAGCTTCTTCAACATCTTCCTCAACAAAATCAACAATCCCTTTAATTAAAGAATAGGATAATCTTTTCTCAACTGCTTCGTTCCTCCATTCTTTTACATTTTTATTATTTTCCTTAATTTTTTCATCCTTAATTTTTTCAGCAAATTCAATTAATTTTTCAGTAGCATCATTATTTTTATTAAGAACTACATCCTCAACTAACGTAAGTAAATCCTTAGGAATTTCATCATATACCTCAAGCATACCGGGATTAACAATACCCATATTTAATCCAGCTTTTTTTGCATGAAATAAAAATACTGCATGAATAGCTTCTCTAACTTTGTTATTTCCTCTAAATGAAAATGACACATTGCTGACACCACCACTTACGGATATTCCTGGTAGAGTTTTACGCAAAATTTTTGTGGATTCAAAAAATGATGTTGCGTTAATTCTATGTTCTTCCATACCTGTAGCAATGGGAAAAATATTTGGATCAAAAATAATATCGTTTGGATTAAAGTTTAAATCATCAACCAATATTTTATATGCTCGGGTACATATTGAAACTCGTCGTTCAGTTGTATCAGCCTGCCCTTTTTCATCAAAAGCCATTACAATACAAGCAGCTCCGTACTGCTTAATTTTACCTGCCTGAAATTTAAAAGTTTCTTCACCCTCTTTTAAGCTAATTGAATTAACGATACATTTACCCTGAACACATTTTAATCCAGCTTCAATGACTTCCCATTTTGATGAATCAATCATGATTGGAATTCTTGCTATATCAGGTTCTGACATAATTAAATTTAGAAACTTAATCATTATAGATTTGGAATCTATAAGACCTTCATCCATGTTAATATCTATAATGTTAGCACCGCTTTCAGCTTGTTGACGTGCTATTTTCAATGCTTCTTCTAATTTATTTTCTTTAATTAATTTTGCAAATTTTGGAGACCCTGTAATGTTTGTTCGTTCACCCACCATTACGAAATTATATGTATCATCAACTTTCAACGGTTCTAGCCCACTAAAGTTGGGATACTTATTAACTTCATTTGGAATACGAGGTTTAAAATTTCTAACAGAATCAGCTATAAACTCGATATGTTTAGGAGTTGTTCCGCAACAACCACCCCAGATGTTAGATAGTTTTTTTTCTGCAAATTCCCCATATATAGATGCCATTTTTTCTGGAGTATCATCATAACCACCAAACTCATTTGGAAGCCCTGCATTTGCATACATACTTAAATAGCATGAACAGCAATTGGAAAGTTCTTGCATGTAAGGACGCATATCTTCAGCGCCTAATGCACAATTTATTCCAACTGATATTGGATTAGCATGCTGGACACTATACCAAAAAGCAGTAGCTGTCTGTCCAGATAATGTTCGTCCAGATTTGTCTGTAATTGTTACAGAAATCATTATTGGAAGTCTTTGTTTTAGCTCTTCAAAAACTTCTTCAGTGGCGTACAATGCTGCTTTTGCATTGAGAGTATCGAATACTGTTTCGATAAGTAATATATCAACTCCACCTTTTATTAGTGCTCTAACTTGTTGCGAGTAAGCTTCAACAAGATCATCAAAAGTAATTGAACGAAAGCTAGGATCATTTACATCAGGGGAAATTGACGCCGTACGATTTGTTGGGCCAATTGCACCAGCCACAAAAAATACTTTGTCTCTTTGTTTTAGTGATACCTTTTTAATGGCTTTTTTTGCAATTTTAACGGCTTCAATATTCAGTTCTTCAACAATTGATTCTAATTCATAATCGGCTTGTGAAATAGTGGTGGAACTAAATGTATTAGTTTCAATAATATCAGAACCAGCTTCTAAAAAATCAATGTGTATCTGCTCAATTATTTCAGGTTTTGTTAAAACCAATAGATCATTATTTCCTTTTAAATCTGATGGATGGTCATTAAATCTTACTCCTCTAAAATCTTTTTCATCCAAATTATAATCTTGGATCATTGTTCCCATAGGACCATCAAGAATAACATTTCTTTCTTTTAATATTTCAACAAGCCTGTTGCCATTTTCATTAGAAAATAATTTTTTTCCATTTATATTTTTTAATTTAGAACTCATTTTTAAAAATCTTACTATCTACTTTGTTAATAATAATATATTATTCTATAGATATTTATTACAATAATTCGCAAATTATTAATTCTTAAAATTAAAATGATTACTCGCAATTTTTCTTAAAATTTTTAATTCTTATTTATATTATTAAATAAAACAACTAGATTACTAATCAATTAATTTACAATATTATATTAATATATACGTATATTTAGATGGATGTCTTAAGTTTTTGGATAAAAATGAAAAAAATTATATTAATGATTTTTGTGTATGTAACCTCAACATTTGCAGACTTTGAGAAAGTTGGGAAATATCAAATAATTATCGATCGTCAACCTTTTGGAAAAGAATTAATTTCTCCTGAACCATCTGTTTCATCAATTAAAGACGAAGCAACAGCTTTAGCTGCAGCTAAAGCTGCAGAAAAAGAATTAAGGTTATGTTTTATTTTTGAAACAACTCAAGGGATGATTAGAGCTGGATTTCAAAATAAAATAGTAAAAAAAGGTGAGCCTAAAAGTATAATGTTAGGCGTGGGAGATAGTTTTAAAGGTATGAAATTAGTTGATGTAAATATTCAAGAATCTACTGCTACTCTCGATCGAAATGGTGTAATGATAATGTTTTCGCTAAATAAACCTGCAGAAAATACTCTTGGAAATTTAAAAACATCTTCAACAAGAAAATTTAATAGTGGTTTTAGATCACCAAATACAAATGATAAAGAAATAAAAAAAGAAGTTATAGATATACCAAATGTTAAATTAACAGTTCAACAACAAGAGCAAAGAAAACAAGAAATACAAGAAAGTTTAAGGCAATATCAAATGGATGTGATAAGAGCAGGTCTGCCTCCATTGCCAGTTCCACTTACAAAACAAATGGATGATCAACTTGTATCCGAGGGAGTTTTGCCGCCTCAAAATTAATTAATCATCACTTTCAGCGTCTTCTGTGACTCTTAAAATTTCATCAATAGATGTAGTTCCATCTAAAACTTTATCCCATCCATCTTCTCTTAAAGTTTTCATTCCATGCCCAATAGCTGTATTTTTTATTAAACTAGATGAAGCATTAGAAACAAT
>MDSZ01139130.1_pt1 | contig 18172 bp, 26 predicted proteins | sample 811201 | NCBI WGS metagenome assembly MDSZ01 (sample SAMN05326647, study PRJNA326480) | marine metagenome | isolation source: seawater | place: Indian Ocean: North | collected 2010
AACAGCACTATCTGTAAAGAAGGTGGTTTGGAATATAGATAAGCACCAACACGAAACAGTAACATTAGACCTCGAAGAAGACGAGTCGAAGCACACATTCAGTTTTGTAGGGTTTATTAGACCAGGTCAAGCAGTTAGTGATACCTTCACAAACGAAGGATTTAACCTGCTTAGTGGTATGGTAGGAGATGGGGAATCGCAACAAGCAGCAGATGGTTCTGTTGATTATTCAACCGATACTTACACCGAAGATACTCAACCGAGTAGCACACAGGCGCAAAATACAGGCACTCAAGGAAGCCAATCATTTACTCAAGCACAAGGAGGGCAAAGTCAAGGCACACCCCCACTACCTCAAGGTGGTGGGTATAATGCTGGTGGTAATGTATTTACTGCTACTACAACAGGTGGTAGGCAGGATGAGCATACTGTTGATGCTTTGGGCTTCGGTAGTCATATTACAGGTAGCACGATAGAAGGGCCTGACGGCATAACATTCCCTGGAGTGAGTTCCGGCAACGCAGTAATATCAGAACACGTTATGCTGATTCCACTTCCGACAGGTATGATAGGAACGGGTATAACGGTGGATGCAATAGTCAGTCTTGGTCGTAATGACGAGATAGGTAGCAGCACTTCCGAAGCCGTTTTGTATTCGGAAATCAGTATTATAGGAGATGAAAATTACAAGAAAACCTCCAGCAAGAAAATTAAAAGACATTCACAGGCTGCTGACGATGTAGGAGAAGCAGAAGAATTACCCGAAGCGAGGTCAGATGTGATGTTTAGTAATATGCGTGGTGAAGAAAGCGAGATAGTTAGGTCAAGAGTTAGATTGTTTGATTCTGAAAACCTACCAGGAGCATCCGAGCGTGGAAGTGTTGCTAAGTTAGTAATTTACAGATACCCAGACGGGACAATTGATACTTTAGGTCATGTTAGTCTGCAAGTCCATTCATTGCAGGTATCAGTCAAGAAGGCGGATTCACGCCGATTCAATGATACTGATTCATTCCAAATATGATTCACGAAGCCTCATTAGCATTCGAGCCTTTTGTCTGCCTATACCCTTCACCTTCATAAATTCAGATTGTGTGACTCTTGAGCGCATCATTCGTGGTATGCTGCCGAAGTGGTGCAAGAGGTCTTTTGCTATTTTTACTGAGATTCCAGGCAGAGAAGACAACGCTTGTATTCTTGGGTCTGAACTCTTTTTTGGTAGTCGGCTTGATGCTACTGATGATACGCTTTCAGTCATTGCAGCCTTGTGAAGAAATGTAGTGAACTCATCCATAGTATCGAATTGCATATACTGAATGTTTGGGAATCTCTTATGGAACTCCATCTTGTAGTTAAGAATAACCTGCTTCATCCGTTGTATTTGTTGAGCATACATTTGTCGTGTCGCTTTGCCTCTAATGAATGGTTTTAATTCAGTCCCATACACAACCAGCATTGCCTTCTTGTATGAGTTTTCCAAGTCTATGAGTTGGTCGTTGATTGTTCGGTTGCGACCTCTTCCCACTATTGAGTTGTAAAGGTCATTTATTTCTTTGGCCTCGATTCCTAATTCCCCGATAACATAATCAGCAGATTCCATGCGGCAAACCTTTGCCTGACCCTTATTATCCAGACTTCTATCACCCATGTTCATGAGTAACTGATTTATTACCTTCGGGTTCTCTCTATCATCTATCAACAACACGGCCATATATTACTGTCGTCTGCAGGTCACTTAAGCCTTACCGTTCCGTCGTATCGCCAGCACTCACCGACACATAGATTTCGCTGAACAAACCATGCACATGAAGGAGTCCTTTCATATTTGAGATTGGTTCTGACTCCGAACCTTGTAGTAGCCTCGTTGTAATCACGCCAACCTAACGTGGAAATAAACTCCACTATCTCATCTTCGATAGCAGACATTTGTTCGGAATCTAATTGAGAAGGAGAAGCGAACCATCTAAGGTTCTCCCCCATGTGTTGAACAAGAGCAACTCTAACATGATGTGGTGGGTTGCTGGTTTGTATTGCTTTTTCCAAGCAGGGCGGTATAGGAACGCTACCTGCTGACTCAATAACGAAGTCTTCAGGAAGGCTTATCTGGGGCAATATATCCACAGGATGATTCTTGACCCATTCGGATAATTTGAAGCCGTCAGACACCCCTTCCTCGCCCCGATAAGGGCATAATCTAACATTATTCTTATCTGGCGTGTGGGGGATTGGTGAGTCGGACAATAAATCATCAACAGGGACTACAACAGCCCATCGGCCTCGCTTTGGATTGTATGTGTCTGGTATTCGTGTAATCTTTTCAGGGTATCCTACGCCGTCAAGAGTCTCCAAACCCACACTAACAAATCTCTCATAGCGTTGCAGGGCATTAGACCATTCCCTGCCTGAATAGGTATCAATGAATAAATGATAAACATGAAATCCCCTGCCCGTAGCGATAACCCTGATGTTTTGGGGATTGACTCCTTCATCTATAATACGATGAACCAAAGTCTGAGCATCACGTCTTGCTTGTTCAGTATCTTCATTGTCTGGGGAATCGAAATCCCACCATGCTTTGTCTAATACTGCTGACTCGTAATCAACCTTCCATGACCGAGCCAAATTTCTAAACGAATACAGGCTCATATAGCACGAAGTCTTATCTCCAGCATTTTTCACGTATCGGATGAAGTCCGGTTTGGTTCGACAAACTGCTCGCTTTAGTCCGATTTCACGAGGGAAATCAATCACTCGGCCACCTCAGCAATAAGTGTTTCAGTAGTGATAACCATACAAGCAATAGATACTGCTGCTGTAAGTGAATTCTTTGTGATTAGTGCAGGGTCAATGATACCTCTTTCGGCCATGTTAGCATCATGGTGTAATGCAGTAACAGAAGCGTCAATACCAAAACCATATTCCAGATTATTCACGTATTCTAACGTGACTCCTATGTTGCCTGCATTGCGAAGAATTTGATAGAACGGTTCACGAAGAGCACCTTTGAGTAAATTGTAGCCATCCGATTCGCTGGTTAAGTGTAACTCATTACCGCAGCACAGCAAGGCTGTCCCACCACCATATAGATAGCCATGCTCTTTCGCCGCCTTAGTAGCATTAAGAGCATCATCTATTCGAGCCTTCTTTTCTTTCATTTCAGTATCCGTATTCGCACCAACTCTAATCACAGCAATTCCACCCCTTAACTTTTCAATTCTGTTTTGGTATTTTTCAGCATCCCAATCATGGGTCGCTTCAGCAATTTGCTTTGAAATCACTTCAATTCGTTGGTTTATGGATTCTTCGGTCTGCTCGTTCCAAGCAGTTCCTGATATAGTAGTATGGGTTTTGCTTACAGATACCTTTTCTGCCCTGCCCAGACACTCAACTCCGATAGAATCACCGGCTGCTTTACTAACTACTTTACCACCTACTAATGCTGTTATATCTGTAAGCAAATCTATTTGTTCAGCACCAAAACCTGGTGCTTTGATGGCGACAGCATCAAACCTGCGCTGCGCTACGTTCAAGACTAAAGTAGCGAGGGCTTCACCCTCAACATCTTTAGCCACTATGAGAAGAGGTGCTTTGTTTTCCACACAATGCTCTATAACCGGAAGCAACTCTTGAATGTTCCCTATGCTATTATCTGTGAGAAGAACGTATGGATTATCCATAACGACTTCATCTCCGTCAGTAGCAAAGTAAGGGGACAAATAGCCCCTGTCGAATTGCATACCATCCACTACCTGCAAAGATGTTTCAGGTGTGATGCCTTCTTCGACCGATACAGACGAAGCCATTTCAAACGCCTGTGAAATTATACGCCCTAACTCTTCATCGTTATTTGCAGCAATCGTGGCTATTTCAAATAACTGTTGAGGGTCTGTTAGTATCTTTGTCTTCTTCTCCAGACTTAATAGAGTCACTTGGAGAGCATCAAGTAACTCATTCTTGAGTTTGATTGGGTCTTTGCCTTCATCCACTAAACGCAGACCTTCTCGGCATAGATATTGTGCTAAAACAGTAGCAGTAGTAGTGCCGTCACCAGAATTATCTTGAGCAGTCATAGCGACTTCTTGAATCAATGCGACTCCCATGTTGGCGAAGGGGTCGGAGAGAGTAATATCTCTTGCGATAGTGACTCCATCATTGATAACTATTGGCCTCCCGTCTTTTCCCTCAAGGACTACTGTTCTTGCAGCAGGCCCAAGAGTCACCTTTACGGCTTCAGCGACAGCATTTATGCCTTCCATCAATTTCTTTCTTGCATCCTCACCGTAAATTATCTCGCTACTCATCTTCCACCACCGCCAATACTCTAATGTCGTAAATCAAAAATAAAGACTGACCACCCCAATAAACAGGAGTGGCATTTTCCTTATCGTAAATAACAGTATCACCGACTTTAACATCAATCTGAGTAATTTCACCTACACTCAATACTACACCAACATTGGTTTCACCCAGCAATACTCCGCTTTGTTGTAACTCAATCGGCTTAAGTATCACCATACCATTACTCGCTCTTAGATTAAATCTTGGTTTATCTTCACTCATCAGTAACCACCTTGAAAATATTTCCACATAACATACACCTATACTGCTCAAAAAACCTACTTTCAGAACCTTCTTCTCCGCTCACCATATATCCGTAATCAACCATCTTCACCATATTTGAGTCACATTCATCACATTGCATCATTCAGACCACCGGCTCGGTTAATCCATTCATCTCACTATCACAATTCAAACAAAAATCGCACCACTGAGGACAATAGTATTCCGACCACTTCATAGGCCACTGCTCAGCATATATTGCTTTGATGGCCGCTCTTAATTTCTTCTCCATAGAATTCAGACTTCTTTTGTTAATCTTTTCAACGAGTAAAAGACCTTGTGTTGAGCCTGATAGTAAGTGCTTATTCCGCTTGGCTGACTCCGCTACATACACCTTAGCGTCTTGGGAGTCAGGTGCTAAGTATGCAAAGTGAGTAAAATTAGTGTCGCTGTGCTGTTCTGTTAGGCTAAGTAGTATATGATAAAATGCTAACTCCTGCCGTGTTCTGTTTAACTTGGAAGAAGCCATGTTGCCTGTTTTGGTTTCGCCGATAACATATTCTTCCTCTTCAAAGGCATTCATCAGGAAATCAACAACACCGACTAATACAGCCTCGAATTCACCGTCTTCATCTTCAAACTGATAATGCACTTCGTATTTGTTCTCATGTTCGACAACAGACAATTGAGGGTATAACGATTCCAATTCATTACTGATTTCCAAGAATGCTTCTATTCCAGCATCCCCGTCTAAGGTATCAATTTCCCCTGTTTCAAAATACTTATCTATTGACTCATGCACATCAGAACCTCTAACCATTTCAGGTGTCGGTGGTGCTCGTATATCCGGCATACCGACATATCTCCACCAATACTGACGGGGACACTTGAGGTAGCACATCAAGGATGACTTGCTGACTCTAAGTATAGAACCATTCGGATTATAACTTGAGTCAGGTATCATATTCATTCCTCTTCTTCGGGTAAAAACAGCAACCCGCCGCAATCTTCGTTAGGGCAGGTTTCATCCTTTGGGTTGCCTTCTTCATCGAGAGCCTGCATGATACCATTAAAACAAGTATCACAGACAACAAACCTACTCCAGCCCAATCTAACATAGATTCCATTAACCCTGTGCAATAATTCTTGCAGGTTTTCATATAATTCATTGAATACAGGACCTACTTCAGAACGAGTTACGTGTTGGTCGCCATCTAATATATCGGTCATAGTATCAGCCACCATTCATGGGCTTATAATTGTTTCCTACAGCCATTCCATACCACCCAAACCGTTGATAGCGTTACTCAATACGATAGGGTCTTCTCCCATCATGTTGAAGTATGGCTCTATTTTCTTACAGATAAATCGTTCCGCAATATCCCTGTATCCTATTGTTGCGTGGCCCTCTAATTCAGATACATCATCGAAGGCGATATATTTACCTGATTCGTCAAGACATACATAGAAGGAAGAGCCTGCTCTATAATCTTTGCCGAGCGTTCTGTTAGCCCAATCAGCAGCCGCCCTTGCTTCGGACAGGACTTTGTATTCAGATAAATCACGCTCTAATTTGCCTCGCAAACACAGGTCTTCCCAATGCCTATCACCACTCATCACATCTTCTATGAGTTGAGTAGTAATGTTAGTAATGTATTGAGGCGAATACCCATCAAGCAGACCATCAATGACGTTCTCCATAGCATCTTTCATCACTTGAGGCATTCGGGATTGTTTCATCTCTATTCCCTTGATGTATGTTTGCGGCTCATGGTGTTCACCATCAGTCCAAGATACCCTACAAGCATACCTGTTCTTCGCTACTATTAGCATAGATGAGCACCACTTTTCAAATTCAGTAATAATAGGTTTCATTAGACCATTGATTTCAGTTATCATAGATAGGCCCTGTTCGGGGTCGGGGACTCTTACGAATACTGAATCGGTGTGGCCGTAAATCACTTCACAACCTCGCTCTTCGCAATGGTCTTTCAATTCCCCTAATGTTCTCCTTGACGTGAATGTGATAGCAGCAGCAACATCTGGGTGATACAAACCATACTTTGAGTCACCACATACGCCATACATAGAGGCCACAAGCGACTTAGTAGCATATTGCAGGGAATCATATCGTCTGCGCTCTTCATCGGTCTTGGACTCTTTCATCTTGGCTTTGTATTCGTTTCGCAGGTTAGTCATCATATCCATTTGTCGCTGTAAAACACCTGTTTTGCTACGATTAAAACACAGACCGTTGCCTATATCATCACCGTCAGCATCTATTGTTTCCCATGAGATACCATACTTAGCAACATTTGAGTGATACATGGCTCGCACATCGAAGATACCAATGTTCTCATATATGTCGGGTTCAGGTTCCATTATATCAGCACCTTCGTAATCCACCTTAGAAAATTGAGGTCTGGATGGGATTCGATATTCAAATTCAGGGTCACGCATAGCCAAGAGGCTGAATATCTTAGTCACGAATGGAGTAGTCCTAATATCACATTGGACTAAGTGCTGAACAGCCAAGAAATGTTCTATCGCATTGTTGAGTGAATTCAGTCGAGGCATCAATTCCACATCAACCCTGTTATAGTGAATGTATGTCCCTATATCAGAATAATATGTATCGTGTCCGTCAGGTAATGGTATCTTTCGTTCATTCAGACCTTCGTATGCCGCCGTGTCTAATTTCAGGTTAGGTAATTTACCGTTCTTTAACTGCCACAACTTAGACCACGCCACCATCAGGTCAATACACAAGCGACCAGGAATTGGCTGAGACCAATCGTCTTTGTATTCGTATCTATGACGGTTAAGAGGCGACAGCGTTTTAGCACCTATTCCCCAATAGTCAAGACGCTCAGCAAGAACCCGTATATCAGCACCGACAACAAACCAACCTGTAATTACATCGGGGTCATGTTTGATGAGGTGATTTACGAAGTGCTGAAGCATTTGCTTTTCAGTCATAAAGGCGATAGCGGGAGTATCGAATTCCACAGTATCTAATCCGTCTGGATGGTCTTTGCAGGGCATTGACGATACCGGACCTGCTAACGGCCAAGAGTCATTGCATAAGAACCAAGTAAAGACTCTCTCGGTATAGTTATCATAGACTGTAATTGCGGTGATAGTCCCTGTTTCCATAGACCACTCCATATCTAAATACCAGATACGGTGTTTGTAGTTAGGGAAATTGCTCTTCTTATCACATAGCACTCTATTTACGAATGGTATGTTAGCCTCCCATGTCTTGAAAGAACCCTTGAGTTTCCCCACATCAGAAGGGTCTGGGAATATACACTTAGTTAGTGGCTCACCATAGACACCCACATAACCCTCTTCTTTGGCTATACAGGACACCATGTCTGCATATTGAGTCTCAACGAAGCAATAGGGCATAACGTCATTGATACGAGTTTCCACTCGTTCTAATGTGGCTGGATTCCGATGCCGTATTAGCACCGACCTGCCCCGAAGCCTATCCACTATCATAATAATAGGGGGATTATTTCGGTTTATGAATATTATCGTCTGCCCCTTGAACGGGTTGGTATGTCGTATTTGTTCAGCCACAGGTTGATAGTCATAGCCGATACATCACAGATGTCTGCAATCTCTTGCATAGACATATCTTTGACTGTATATTGTTCGGCGAGCCAATCCCTATCTCTATATTGTTGTTCAGACTTCACTATTTGAGTTATAACCTTAATCTTTCGACCATCAGCCATCTCCAAGTAGCGAGTCAAGCGTTCTTCAGCAATTTCCAATTCCACATTACCGACAATCTCTGTCTGCATGACTATTCGTCTCCTGATGCTTCTATAAAGGTTGGGCTGACTTGGTTTGAAATCGCCTTGACTTCATAGGTTTGGAATACGTCAAAAATGACCCTATGGAAGCCGTCTAAGCGACCTGTTTTGTCTTTAGCCATCAACCTACTACCGCCCTATTCAATCGCTTCTAATCGCCTTATTTCATCTTGAAGAATTTCCGGCAGCCTATGGAATGGTTTGATGGGGTGAGCGTAACTCATCCATTTGCGAGCCACTTCTTCTAACGGCTTCGTGAAAAACAGACCACCTTCATACCTAAAGACAGGAGACATACGCATAATTTGACTCATCTTTGAGCAAGACGATGCCGTGTCTTGAGCAGTCCTATCATTATAGAACCTCTTGCGAGTCACCAAGTATTTGTGTATTACTTGTGGCTCAGACGGCCCATTTTCCTGTATGTATTCATAAGCCCTGCCTATCGTTCTCGAGTAATTTCTTCCATTAAATCCTGTTTCTTTTCCCATTCTATATCCACTCCACTCCGCCAGCATCAACCTTCCAACCCCAAAACAATTCTGCTACTTCCGCAGGTGCTTCAGCACCTATGTATTCAAACGAATAACATTCTCTTAGGTTCTGTTTCCAACCCCATTCTTCATTGCCTGAATGCGTATGCACTTTACGAGATACGGCTGTTTCCTTCCAATCTGGATTATCGAATCTATGTTTAGCGAAGGCAAAGTGTGAGTGTCTGCTAAAGTAGCGACCACCACCTGCCTTACACATAGATGCTACAAAGTCAGACAATCTAACACCTATACCTAAACCCTGATAATCCGGCAAAACAACACTACGGGTTGCTCGCCAGCCGTTCTGTATGCCGCCGTTAGGGAATGGTAGTATGCAGGTTACTGCTACGGGTTTCCCATTCCAACAGGCCATGAAAATTTTAGCCGCCTTGTTCAATTCCTCAGTCAAATAGTGATGTGCTTTGAACAGGTCCCACGCTTCATATTCCGCCCTGAATACTTCGAGTTCAATTGGAGGTCGTTGAAAAGACCACCCCCCGACGTCTGCATGGATGGTTTTACCCTCAAGAGGGTTATACACCCAATCGGGCATCAACCACTCTAATATGTCTTCATGGCAGGAGGCTACAACCACCTTAGCATCAGACTTTCTTATGTGCTTCTGCAAGGCGTATGATGCTGCCTTAGCCACATTTCTATCAACGACTGAGGTAAATTCGTCAATGCAGATAATACCACCATTGACTATACCATGAGCAACTGCCGCCGCTAAATCGGCTCGGAATTGCTCACCGTTTGAAAGTGTATTGTATGGTCTGCACCACGAAGGGACAGACGACAGACCAACCGATGATAGGATACTTGCAGCCTGTTCTGGGAAAAGACCAATACAACCAATGGATGAGATGATTGCTTCGCCTCGTTTCCAATCGTGTTCGTATGGCTCACCGAAGTTAGTAGTTAGCAGGGTAGTCTTACCTGCACCTGATGGCCCATAGATACAACCAATAGACCACTCTTGAGGTGGGGATACGTTGTTTAGTATTTCAGTAACCATCCGTTCTTCAAGAGGCACATCGAACATCTTTTCAGCAATTGCTGTATATTCGTCATGGATAATATCTGTTTCTAATCTAATCACGTCGCCACCTCTTTTCTTGCCTCTTCTTTCCCATTCTTTGTATTCCAGGAGTTCTGGACATTACCATTGATAATTGAAGGACAGACCCTAAGAAGCGTCTTGTCCCTCTTTCGTCATAATACAGTTTTTCCCATATTTCTCTCGTAGTATATGTTTCTCCGACTTCCATAACATCGAGAATACGTTTGCGTATTCTGATATTACGACCAGAGGCCATCAGTCAAGAACCCCCGCTTGGAATACCCATGAGTCGTCAGGTAGTATGAATATAGCACGAATGCCTTGACCTTCAGGTCTGAAGTCTAAGAAGTGGATAGTGCAATCACCTGAATATGGTTTGAGTATGTTATCCAAACCACCCTCAAATGTAACCTCAAAGTGTTCTTTGCCTGTTGATGTGTATTCTATTTCAGTCAATGTGCGACCCTTCAATTCATCTCCAACAGACACTAATAATGAATCATCTTCGTCTGAAATGTTGAACGTATATCGGTTGAGTTTCTGGTTGTTCATGTTGTCGCAACGCAGACCTTCAAACAATTCAACCGCTTCAACAGTAATAGACATTATAGGCATACGCTTTGAGCCATCTCGCATTATGTATGCCCCATCGGTCAGGTCTAACTTACCAGCCAAATCAACTGACTTTGCTTCCCACTCCCCGATTGTTTCAGGAGAATGTGGGAATGCTAATCCGGTCATACCGCCTGCTAATGTGGTTTGCTTCTTTCCAGATTTGATTCGTAATTTAGTATTTTCAGACTCAACGGTCACTTCTTTACCGTGAGAAGAAAGGACTCCTAAGAACCGGTTAATGTCTGGAATACAAATAGCGGGGTTGTCGCCTGTTAATTCACCTTGAATTATGAATCTGCCTAACGATGTTTTACCATCACGGACTAAAGAGGTGGTGGAGATATAACCATCATTATATCTAAGGACACAGGCAATAACCTGTTCTTGTGCTTTACCGCCCACGTTTTGCTTTCGCTGAGTTAATTCCAGAAGTCTTCTAAGTGAAAATGTATTCGCCTTGATTCCCATAATATCAACTCCTACGTTGCGGTTCATTAACCTTCGGGCTATTCAAAACAGCCGAATCAACGACTAATCTTGAACCGCAGACTTCGCAGGCATAGTGAACGTCATAAAGGTCTGAATGCGTGTGAGTCATGTTGCCGTCGCAAACAGGACAGTCCCAATCCATATCACCAAACGAGGTCTGGGATACCATTCCACGACACCTTCCCATTATTTACATTCAGTATTGTGAACTCTTTGCCGAGTAACTCCATGTTCTTACCCTTCATCTCTTCGACAACACCTCGAATTTCCCATTCGTTATCACCGAGAGATTTATCACCAAGAACGCCAGCCGCAGGGTCTGGCTTCTTCATGTATCTGTTAAGGAAGACTTGAGCATTCATAACACGTTGAGTCCCATCAACCCAATCTGCTTTGTGACCGACAGTCATTAGAACCTTCTGGCCTCCGCCACCATCAACATACTGTTTCTTCTCCTTCAAGTGGAAGGTGAAGATTCCGTATTGAACAGGTAGTGAATGAACACGGTTGAGTATATCACGGAACATTTGATTACGGAATCGCCATTCAGCCTGATTGAATCTATCTCCATCATCAACATTGATTTTGTTCTTTGAGCGATTCATTAGCATATAATTCATAGCAAACTCGCACCACTTCATAAAGGTGGATGCGCCGTCAAAGATAACTCCCGCATGGTCTTCTGGATTCTCTCTAATATCTTCAGCCAATAGATTAGCAAAGTAGCCAACCTTCTCTATGACTGAGTGCCACTTAACTGTATTGTCTTCGTTGAACAAGGATTCGTCTGCCTCATCATAGATAGGGATAATCCTAATGTTCTCATCATCGGGGAAATTGTGTCCGATAGTAGCAGCAGCGCTGTTATCGAAATCAAAGATAGTGATTAGTCCGTCAGGGTTGTTTTGTCTGATGATAGACACACCCAGACCTGTTTTGGCCGTATTTTCAGTCCCGACCAATGCTAATCTAACAGGGATATTGGTTTGAGCCGCCTTCTTCTTTTCAAAGAGGGTCCTGTAGTAGTCCTTATTGTATTGAGAACCTGAGTCAGGGTTGGCCGATTCAACGGCCTTTGTTCCCCAACTCACTCATCCCACCCCGCAAGGTCATCTGACGGAGTAGGTGCGATAGAATCGCTGACCCACCAGCCATGTAGTGAAAGTCGCATTTCGTCGGTATCTCTGGTTTTCCAGGGAGCACCCATGATTACCATTTCAGAACCTACGCCAAAGTCGAGGTCACCCTTTGGTAGCCAGATATCCATAGTCGGTGCTTCAGACAGAATATCTAAATCACCAACAGTTACAGTCCAACCACCATTCTCTCGAGGGTCAATCTGGACTACTTCAACGATAGTAGCAATGGTCTGTCCCCACCAATCCTCATCTTCACGGTGAGCATCATGGTATGTTCTCATATCACCCAAACCGCCGATAAATTCAGTAACCATTTGAGGGATGATACCTTCAGGTCCGTTTTCACCGATAGACAGCGGAGGTCCTGGGAATATAGATGCTACATTAGCATCTGGTTCAAATGAGGTGACTCCGGCTTTGCCCCATAGAGTATCGTTTTTACCGACCTTTGCAGCAATATAACCTGGAGTAAATGTTGGGTATGACTTTGAGGCTAAGTCGCCTTGAAGTCTAACGCTGAACATAGTTAATTCGCCGCCATCAACGACTCCTAAGAATTTACAACTCCTTTCGGGTTCGTTAAGTGGGCGAGGCGCACCGTATTTCCAATTGGAGTCACCAGATGGTAAAGTCGGCACTCCCTTTTCCCATACCAAAGAGAAGTAATCCCCGTTGTCTAATTCAACGGAACGCTCAGGCACTTTATCAACGGTTGTTGAATCCATGTCTGCTTCAAATGGTTGCTTTAGTGTTAGAGTAGGGTTGTGGTTCTTTGTGAAAGAGCCATCACCGTTATTGATGTAGTAAATGATTTCACCAGATGATACGAGATTATCCCGCATATCAGAATTACCGTTTAGAGTAACGGCCATCTTTCTATAAGCCATGCTCGCCCAATCCTTCTTAGGCGGAACAGCGACAAACATACCATCTATCCGAGAACAACCGGAAGATTGTATGCGAGCACGCTCGCTTGATAATTGCCTTGCGGCAACTCGGAGAGCCATAGTGTTTTGTTCATCACTATTGCGGCCCGCCGCAGTCCATGCTGAGCCTTGACTATCAAGGACTTCAGCGATTCTTGCATTCAAGGAGTCTGTTGAAACCCCAATTTGTTTTGCTACGTTTTCCAGATTCGACATATTCAATCACGCCCCCTTTGGGCTATTTTGAGCCAACACTTTTAGGTCTATAAATGCTTTGATTCCGTTAAGAGTCGCACATAATTCCATAGAGCAATGGTCGGCTCGACCCCGTTAATCAAATCCCTTTCAGCAATGATTGAAGATTCAATCAAAGTGAGTTTAGCATCGTGAGAAGACGGAGATGTTACTCCGAATTCAAAGATAGCCTGTATTGACTTACGGGGAGATGTTAGGTCTAACATGGAGTAGGCTGATTCCATAGCCTTCTCCTTGAAAGCGAGTTTAAGGAATTTAGCACAATCAATAGATGATACATACAGCGAGCGTATGAATTGTTCCGCTTCGGTTGGGGGCAAACAAGAGTATGATTGTAATGCTGAAATAGCATTTCGCAGGTCGCCATCATGGTGTTTGGCTATGGCTCGTATATCACTATCATTTACCTCGACACCTTCCGAAGCAGCAATCTTTGCTAACTGTTTGGAGATGATTTCTTGACCTATTGGCTTGAAGTGCCTCACTTGGCAACGAGACTGAAGCCATGTGCTAACCCTGCTTAGGTCGTTGCAGGTAAGAATGAAATAACCTTGAGCATCCTCTATAACACCCTTGAGAGCATCTTGGGCTTGAACAGTAATCCTATCGGCCTCGTCAAGAAGGAATATGGTTTCCCATTGTCCGAGTCGAGATAAAGGTGCTATGTCCTCTTCAACGAATTCTATACCACGCTGTTTCTTGGAAGAGGCATTAAACCTATGGACTTGGTAATCTAACTCCTTAGCGATAGCGTGAGCCATAGAAGTCTTACCTGTTCCTGGTTCTGGAGAATAGAATATGAAATGTTGCATATTATCTGATTCTATCAATGAGCGTATTTCCGCTACTATTTGCTCTTGACCCAATACTTCTTCGACTTTCTCTGGTCTGTATTTTTCAACCCATAATTGTTTTACCATGCCTTAAAACCTCCTGGCTTCTCTGATAGTGCTGTCCCACAAAAACAACAATACAATGTGCTCGATACCACATTCTCTATAACGTGGTCTTCGTGCCTCCATTTCTTACACCTGCTACAATACCCGCACCAATCAGACGATTTCCCCATCCTTTAGCACCTCAAGTATTTTCAGATAGACTAACTCCGGTGGGGTGTTAGCAGTATCTAATTCGAGGTGGTATGAATAAAAATTGTCTAAGTCTGTTTCTGATTTATGATGCAAATGTTGGGGGTCAGCGCCTCTTGCTACTCGTGTTTCTTCATCACAATTGAGGTGGAATACATAACCGCCGTTATCTATAATCCACTCGACTTCGTTAATGTATCTCACATCATCTATTACATACACTACATTGCCTGTTGGTGATAAGTATTCTATTTCTTGTTGAAGAGCCTCAACCCAATAATCTTCGCCCCATATTTCCCTCATCTGGTTGCCCCATGCTTGAAGAATAGGTCTGATAGTATTCTTAGGTATATCCAGCAATTCATTGTATGTTATTCCCATACCAGACGCTACCTGTTGTCTAACGGCATAGGCAAAGGACATTATTATTATCTTATCAGGATAATTATACTTCAGCATATTAGCGATTGTCGTTTTTCCAGACTTCATGTTTCCGCAAAGGCCCACGATTTCCATGTGGCTTCGTCTTTTCATAGGTCTATAAATCATCCGTTCTGATACAACGTAGGCAGGTTTCATCTTCCCAGGGGATTCTGAATCTCTTACATGAATTACACATCACGGCTCTACTCTTTTCATAGGCATAAAGAGATGACTTAGGCAGACAATATATTATATCGCTGGTTTCTTCTATGTATCTCCTGTCTATATCGAAAGTAGGTTTTGTTTTCATGCGACCTGTATTTGATGCTACTTTGTCTGTTCCAACCTGAACAATGGCTTGAGTCTTTGTTAGAAGGCTGGAAAGCACTTGTGCGCTGGGCTGCACTTTGTTATCCCAATAAGATAATTTAGACATTATCTCATATCGAGTCATAGGCCCATAGTAAAACAGAATCTCTAATATCATTCTTCTCAAACGAGAATTATTACCACATGAACTCGAGGCCTTTCGCTTGTATGGTTTCGCCACGACCCTTCGGAGAACTCAGTATCCTTAAGTCTGTTGGAACATTGATGCCCAGAACATACCGTCATTAGATTCAGACGGCTCAGACCTCTTCGGTGATAGATGTTGTGCGTCATATTTCTTAGGATTGAAAGATGAAAGCAAATATCCTGCTTGAAGACCAGCCCAAAATGATAGTAGCATCAAAAGGAGAACAGGTATCCATAAGTCCATTACAACCATTCCAGCAGATTCTTAGGGGTCTTCGGGATTCCCTTCGGTAATTCTGCTGCGTCGTGAGCCCTTATCATATTTTGCACTTCAGGAGCGTGTCGAAGTAGTGTATCGGCATAGAGGTCGCTTGACCTAAACTGAAATGGTGGGTCAGACGGTTTGATTGTCTTTGCAGGGTATTCAACCCTACCCGTCTTTGCAGGTAAATGATAAGATAATACAGACTCGACATACAAATCAGGTAACTGAAAAGATGCGTCAGCGATTAGTCGAGCAGCCTCTATTTCGGATATGTGGTTTCTTCTGAAGAAAGCCAACATCAGGGGGATTGGGACTTGGCGAACCATAGGTAGCACTCGCAACCTATCAGTCCAATTATACCAAGCCTTTATCTGTCGAGTATAGGATTCTTTACGCACCGTTAGGTTGCTGTCTATGATTACAGAATCTTGATTCTTTACTGAAATGGTAGGTGCTTTGTTGCAGACAACAACAAGTCTATGTGATACGACAGGTAGCCACACAGTCACATCAGCATCCTTGAAGGTGTTGCTGTGTAGTATGTATGTGGTGTCTGGTGCTGTTGGTGGTGAGGACAATTCGTTGTGCATAACAACAAAATCTCCTTTACGGAAATTCTTATCGTCAGCAGTAAATATGATTATACCCATGTTATCACTCCAACATAACCTGCCCTAAATCTCTCACAACAAAATTTTCCATCCAGAACCAAAAGGTTGAGGCAACATCGTTAGCATCTTTGTGCTCGAGGAAGAAGGATGGGTTTTCTTCAAGAGCAGACCTAACGAATTCCTCATACAACCCTTGCACCACCTCAAAACCCTCATCCGGTGATGAAGTCATCCATAGACCCCCAGGGATTTCTGGCTATAATGTAATCTCTTAGCCTCGCATATTGCGCTTTCGTCAGACCCCATACGCTATACACCTCTTTAGCATTCACAACGTATCGGCCTGAATACCACCTTAAGCCTTTCGGAGTAATTAGGCAGATTAGGCCATCATCAGACATTTCTTGAATCAATTTAGGGTATTCAGTCTTATGGATATACCGAGCCACGAGTCGTCTTTTACGCTTCATCATAGAACAGTCCCCTCGACATCTATTGGTGCTTCCAGCATCAACATTTCCCTGTGTATGTTATCTAATACGTTAGGGTATCCCTCTAATTCGTGAATCAATATACGCATGAGGGCATCCTGCCGCCCACGCATCAAAAGTATTTGAGATTCGACTCCTATTTCCTTCTTGAGTTGTCCGACTAACTTTAGACCACCCTTGAGTTCTCTTGTGAGGCTCGTAGCCATAGCAACCCACTCAGCATCCATACCGTGAATGTCTTTTTGCTCTTCCCATTCATCGAGATAAGATTGTATTCTCTCAACAACGGCTTCGGCTGAATTTAGCGTATTGATTGTTTCTTTCCTCATATTTTCAACATAGGCTTCTTCAACAGGGTCTGCCCCTAAGTGAGAATCCATGTGGCTACGCACAGTTCCTGTCGGCCAGCGCAATTTGGTTTCTATGAATGTGCCTGTTGATTGACCAGACCTAATACGCATCTCAATATCCCTTCTTTGTGGGTGAGAACAAAAAGCGCAACCGTCATCCTCGAGAACCCACATTAAGGCCTCGACTATGGAATCGTCTTCTTCAGATACCATTCTTTCTCTGATTTGTTCCCTGTTCTTCATACTATATCCCCATCGTCTTTCAGGACTCCATCGTGTATGTCCTGTCGCAAATCCATATCCCACTTAATCCAGACATTAGCAACATCTTGAGAAACTGTTCTGTATTGGAATTTTTCCGATACACCAAAACCAATCTTGAGCATTCTATACATAGACAGGGATATAGCCCTATCCTTAGTTATCACCAGACAACCCGAAGGTATTGTTTTAACTCCGTCTTCATCAAAGGTAATAGTATATTCAGTATTATACACATCAACACAAAAACCTTCATAGTCTGGTTCTGTTGTTAGTATGAATTCTAACTCTTGCGGTAAATCAGAATAAAATGCTTCTTCGTATAACGGACTGCCTTCATCTGTGTCCCAATCGTCATCATCGAACAACATTCCAACTCCTAATATCTAACTCTTCAATGAGTATTACTCTATCTAAAGGCAACGCTTCCCCGAACAGTTCAGGCGGGTGTATCATATTTGACTGAACGTATCCCACTATCCTACTTGCAGGGTCATTGAGTTGGGTATATATCCACCAACCACCTATAAACTCGTTCATTGTTGCTCACCCCACTTAATCTGCTTCTTAGCCGCCGCTTCTTTTGGAGTAGTCTTAGGGCCAAACCTGCAAGTTATACCACGTCTGCCCCTACCTTCTTTTTGAGGCGTGAATTCGGAATACCAGGGCTGCCCTACTAATGTTTCTTCTATCCAACGGCGAGCCGATTGATAATCTCCCCTAGTCACCATACGAGCCACTTCTTTAACAAGAGTGGATT
>MDSZ01063737.1_pt1 | contig 18170 bp, 42 predicted proteins | sample 811201 | NCBI WGS metagenome assembly MDSZ01 (sample SAMN05326647, study PRJNA326480) | marine metagenome | isolation source: seawater | place: Indian Ocean: North | collected 2010
CTTTAAAGGTGAAAATAATGAGTAATGGTGATTTTGTTTGTTCTAGTCCTAATGACGGAACACATTATTTTAGACCTGTGACTGCCAGAGCACACACTTTCTGGCAGAAACAAAACTTTAATAAATTTGTAATAGATAATACAGAAGACTATTACATAGTAAAAAGTGTGGATAGTGAAAAGATTTGTAATGAGATTAGACAAAATAATATGGATTTTACTAGTTAGTTTATTTTTAACTAACTGTACTGCGACTCGAAGTAATGTAGGTGCTGTGTTAGGCTCTACAACAACGACAGGGTCATGTGTCGCAATGGGTGTAGAAAATCCTTATGCGATTGCTGCGTGTGCTGTGACTGGTGCATTTGCTGGTGCAGAGATTATGTACAACTCTGATTATGATGTACACAATGCTGTATTCGTAGATCATTTAAATACAGGTCCTAGTACAAGTAGTTATACGAATTGGTACAATTCAAAGACTGGTAATAGTGGTATAATTAAAACTACTTCTAGTTATTTGAAAGGTCCTATGAAATGTAAAGATTATAGTGCCACAGTAGATATTACTAATAACTGGCCATTGATTGGTGTCGGTGGTGTTAATAGAAATACTATATTTGGAGTTGCTTGTCAACTACCAGACGGCAGATGGGTAGAGTATAAACAATGATGTCATTTAAAGAATTTGTAATGTTTATTTTATCGCTTCTTGCGGTAATATTCATATCAATGAACTGGTCTGCGAAAGCAGAAGTAGAGGGATTAACTGATGACTTATCTGGTGAAACAGCTAAAGTTATCGCTGTCGTAGAAGGTGATACGATATATTTTGAAGACGGAACTAAAATTAAAGAAAGTGAGTTTAGTGAAACTGTAAGTAAAACAGAAGATGTTTTAGACAAGCTAGAGAAAGTAGAACTAGCAAAAGGTAAGATAGAGTACAACAAAATTAAAATTATAGAACCTGAAAGAAACAATGATCAATATTGTTTTGTAAAAGTTATCATCAAACAAAAAGGTGATACACTTATAAAGGAAGAAATTTTGGAGTGCGCAGATGGTCGTAAAACATTTGATGGCCCTAGCTATTGGGAATTGTTTGCACAATTCTATTATAGAGATGTGTCGGCTCCAGAATACTGCCGATGGTACAGTCGGAAAAAACATGCTTTCAAAACGCCAGGGAAGACTTGTTTACAAATAAATGGCGAGTGGAAAGTAAGATAATGATAAGAAACATAATAATTCTTGTATTGTTGTCGGTTATTGTCTTTGATATATCAGGGGCTGAGTTTTTAGACTATATATCACTTGGACTTGACAAAATGCAAGACTTCGTGTATAATGTGAAAAGTGAGGTTAATTAATTATGAATAAGTACATGAAAATAGTGGGTGCGTTATCCCTTGGTCTTTTAGTTGCAAATTGTTCTGCGACTTATAAGATTAAAAACGAGAATGGAAAGGTCTTAAATCAAGTACCTAAATGGTATATGGCAGACTTTTCTGAAAAGAAAGCGTGTGATACGCCTACTTTTGGTAAAGACAAAGATAAAATGTGTATCTTTGGTGTTGGTACTGCGGTATCACCAGACCTACAGTTAGCGATTGAAAAAGGTATGATGATTGCTAAAGCTGAATTGGCTGATATAATCAAAGGTGAGATGAATAAATCATCTAAACAATTTATCACAGAACTTGGTAAAAATCATAACAAAACTACAGTATCAGAAGTAGAATCAGTTATTGTTAACTTGATTAAAGATACACCTGTTAGAGGTTATGAAATCTTTGCTAAAGATGTGACAATCACAAAAGACAAATACTATCGTGTTTGGATTGGTCTGAAGTTGCCAATGGGTGAGTACAATAAAATGTACAATTACACAATCGCTGAAGCAGTTGATGCTTATAATGTAAAAGAGAAAGCAAAAATTGCTTACGAGAACCTAATGGGTAGTGATAATGAAGATAACAATATACAGTAAAAACAACTGCGTGTTTTGTAATAAGGCGAAGCATTTAGTAAAATCGCTTGGCCTTACTTACACAGAAAAGAAAATGGAAGAGTTTGATAGTCCACAAGCAATGTTAGAAGACATTGGTAAACAAGTGAGAACTATGCCACAAATAAAGATTGACGATAAACTAGTCGGTGGATACAATCAATTAGTAGAGTATTTTGCTGACTTGGGTAAAGTAAACTTTAAGGGTGAAATCATTGACAAAGGATAATATTATATTATTTCCTACTAATAGAATTGTAGAGAAGAAGAATACTGGTCCTAAAAAAGATGACAAGTTTTCTAAAAAACTACAACTAGAGCAGACTAAACAGTTTGTAGAAACTTCGGTAGATGATATTAGTATATCTTTGTTAAGAAAGTTTTATGATTTGGCTGTCAAAACAAACAAAGAAAGTTTTACAAAAGACTTGGCAATGTTAGTTGATATGATGAGAGGACTAGTATACAGAGATTTTGGTATTAGTCACCCATCACAATATTTGTCAGATAAACTTGTTGAACTAAAGACATTAAAAGACGGAACTCAATCTGCTAAAATAGATTATTCAAGTATTATGGAAAAGAAACATAAACAACATAAACCATTTAGTCCAGATATTAAAGATGAGTTAAGAGATATAAATGATCAAGCTGGAATGTTTGACGGAGAGCCGTTAGATGATAAGTAAACAAAATTCGTTAAGAATCGCCTTCGCAGGTTGTAAAATAGCTTTTAACAATAAACTCAAAAATATAAAGGAGTAGTAAAATGTTAAACACTTTAAAAAATATATTTGCTAATGACGAGCTAGTAAAAGTAAAGACAGTAAAAAGAACTGTTGAAACTAGAGGCAGAAAGTCATTATCAAAGAAACAAAAGATTCTAAACCTTTTATCTAAAGGTGAGAATGTGGCTTGGACAACAATCCAAAACAGATTCGATTTAGAATCACCAAGATCAATGATTGACACTTTAAGAGCTGAAGGTTATATGATTTTTGGTAATAGAGTTGGTGGTAAGAAATACTACAGAATGGGTACGCCTACAAGAGCTATCGTTGCTGCTGGTATCAAAGCATTATACGGAACACCGTTCAAGTATAATAACCACAAGGTTTCTGTAAAGAAATCTGACTTAATTGCACTTGATGCATAATTAAAAAACCAAGATGGGGCGCTTCGGCGCCCCTACTTATTATATGGATTTACAACACGGATTTGGATTATTTTTTATAGGTATCACACTTACTTTGGTAGGTTTTTTTACTGCCTATATAGTAATAAACTTACATAAAAAACATTTAGAGAATGAAGAAATTAGAAAAAGAGAAGCAAAGAAGAACCCTTATAACTTTGGGACAGGCAATGAAAAATAAAAAGATGACTCGTAAGGTTGATACTTACGAATATGAATCACTAGCAGAATGTATTAAAATGGATCAAGTGCCAGCGACTGAAATTGCTGAACTATTTACTGATAAAGCATTCTATAAATGGTATAAAAAGAACCACTTAAATGATTGATAGTTTAATACAAGACGAGATAGTACAACAAACCAGCGACAATGAGGTCGCTGTTTTACTTTCTGGTGGAGTAGATAGTTTATCTGTCGCATTTGCTGCGCATAGACTAGGTAAAAAGATTACGGCATATACATTTCATTTAGAGGGTAATCAATCATATGACGCTATGAAAGCATCTGAAGTTGCGAGGTTGTTTGGTTGGAACTGCCATACAATTATCGTGCCTACATTTAATTTACAAGAAGATTTTATGAGATTAGTTAAAGAAGTTAGATGTAAAAAGAAAACACACTTTGAGTGCTGTTTTCCATTTCTATATGTGTATCCTGAAATAAAAGAGAATGTTGTTCTATCAGGCTGGGCTGCTGATGGTTATTATGGCATATCCAAAAAGGCAATGTTGCATTATGGTCCAGGTAAGACAAAAGAAAAATTTGATGAGTTTAGAGATAATTATTTTGATATAAACAATCAAGCTGGTTATCTATGGCATGAGTTGATTGCTAGAAATAATAAAAAACAATTAATCACACCATACTTATCAATGCCAATAAAAGATTTCTTCTACAATAAAACTTGGGAAGAACTAAACAAACCATTTCAAAAACATCATGTTGTAAATGCGTTTGATGAGTTTAAAAAATTTAAATTTAAAAAACATATCAATCTACAATTAGGTGCTGGTGTAGATAAGTTATTTGAAAAATTGATAGATGATAAGTTTATTAATTTTAAATTTAGAAAAAGAGTGATGGACATATGCAGAGATTGGTCTAATATGTCAGATGATATAGGAGTATTACAATGAAACAATTAAAGAAAATGATTAAAGGTATTGTTTATGTTGGTGGTTTCTTAACTGCGTTAGCTTTGTTATTAAACTATTTACAAGGAACACTATTTCTTTCTCAAATGATGTAAGTATGATATTAGTAGATTTAAACCAAGTATTGATTTCTAATTTGATGGCTCAAACTAGAGGACAGTTTGATGAGCTACCAGATAAAGATATGTTAAGACATATGGTACTGAACTCATTACGAGGTTATAATCTAAAATTTAAACAAGAGTATGGAACAGCTATCTTATGTGCCGATGGTGCAGACCCATGGCGTAGAGATATATTTCCAAATTATAAATTTAAAAGAAAACAAAATAGAGAAGAGTCTAGTATAGATTGGAATGCTTTGTTTACTATGATAGGTGAGATAAGAGATGAGATAGCAAAGAACTTTCCATATATAGTTTTACATATAGATAAGGTTGAGGCAGATGATATAATCGCTGTGTTAGTAAAAGAGAACCATGATAAAGAAAAGATAATGATTATATCTGGCGACAAAGATTTCATACAACTACACAAATATCCAAATGTAAAACAATATGCACCTATACAAAAGAAGTTTATAGAGAGTGATGACCCAAAAAACTTTTTACATGAACAAGTAATTAAGGGTGATAGATCAGATGGTATACCTAATATATTAAGTGCTGATGATGTATTTGTGACTGGTACTAAACAAAGACCTATAAACAAAAAAAGACTGGAAGAGTGGGCAAATATTGATACAATACCACTTGGCTCTGAAACAAAGAAGTATTATGAGCGTAATAAAAAATTGATTGACTTGGACGAGATACCAGGTCATATATATAATGATATAAATAGTAAATATAAAAACTATAAAGTAAACGACAGGACGCTGTTATTAACTTACTTTATAGAAAACAAACTAAAAACATTGATTGAAAACATTAATGATTTTTGAAAACATATATATGGAGTAAAAAATGGCACAAGATAACCCAAATCTTATTTCTAGGAAAGCGATGGAAGCAATGGCTGGAACAGCTGGTTCTTCTTATCCACTAGTAAGTGAGATTTTTTTAAAGGTCAATAATGCCAAAGACAAACCAAAGAAGATTGAGATATTAAGACAGTATGATAAACCTGCCTTAAGACAAATCTTAAAAGGTTGTTTTGATCCTAAAATAGAATGGGAACTACCAGAAGGTACCCCACCATTTATAGAGAATGATGTACCAGCAGGTACAGAACATACTTTACTTATTCAACAAGCAAGTAAATTATGGCATTTTGTAAAAGGTGCTGATAACGCTACGAATAGACTACAAAAAGAAACTATGTTTATTCAGATGTTAGAAGGTCTACATAAGGACGAGGCGCAAGTATTATTGAGCATGAAAAATAAAGAACTTAATAAGACTTATAAAGGTCTAACAGCTGAATGCGTCAAAGAGGCATTTGGTTGGAATGATGACTTTTCAAAGAGATAGAATCATAGAAATAAAGGGTGCGACATCAAAATGTTCACCCTTTGTTCCCCCTAAAAATAACGATTTTACTAGCAAATAACTGGTTGACAAATACCTCTTTTTGGTGTATATTATAAATATTGAAAGAGAGGATATTATATTATGCGTAAATTTTTGATAACTATAATAGTTTTAAATTCTATTATATGGGCTGGACTAACTAGTTTGGCGAAAGCAGATGATTATAATAAGGCTGTAATAGGTCATGTTATACAAACAACTGTAAATGGTGACAAGGTTGATACGGAAGCTCTCATGGCTGCTGAATTAGAAAAACTAATGCACAGATTTTCTATTGAGATGGTCTCTGTACTACAAGCATACTTACCTGCGATATTAGAAGGTGTCGCTCAGGATTTAAGACTTAAAAATGATAAACTACACAAATGTTTATTGTTGAAAGGATCAAAGATAGAAGATGATTGCTAATTTTTTATCATTACCGATTGAGTTAAAAGTTTTAATAATGTACGGTCTAATCGCAATACCATATGTTATAATAAGGGAACACAAAGATAAGAATGCCACACAAACCGAAGAAATCACAAGTGAAAAAAATACTTAAAAGAGAACTTGCATCTCGTAAGAAATATAAAACGACTTATAAAGACATTAAGTATTATTTTAACTTTATCAATAAAGCTGTATTTGATAATGTATTGGCACCTTTCAATGATGTTAAGATTAAAAAAATTTATAAAGACGAAACTAAAAAGTTTTGTTATGGTCAGGTCACAGTATGGGAATGGAAAAGAAAAGGCACACAACAGTTTCATTTAGAAATGCTACCTGAATATAGAAACAAAAAAGATTTTGTGGATACACTAGGACATGAAATGGTCCACCTTTATCAAATGGCCAATAAAGGTGATACAGGAAACCACAACAAGCTGTTTTACAGCTTTAGAAGTAAACTAAACGCAATCGGCCTAGATTTGTAATGAGAAAGATATATTATGCCAGAAGTGAGAAAGAAAAGCAAAGAGATAGATCATTTTGTTAAACAAAATATAGGGGAGGCTTTACTTCAATTAAGAGAACTTGTCAAGCCTAGTAATAAGTCAGGTACCAGTAAAGTATATTACACAGGTAATTGGGTTAACGACATCTATAACAACTATACAGAAAAACAATCACAAAAAATATTTGACAATGCCAGACAATACTCTGATAGGTTAGATTTTTTCCAAGTAAAATTAAACGAAACATATGAAGACTACAACGAAAAAACTTTACAAGCATATGAATACATTGCGAGGGTCAAATAAAATGAGTAAAAAGATTGATTGGGATAATGTGTTAAATAAAGCGTGGTTTTTTACGAAGATATTTTTTGTATCTTCTATTGTGTGTATTTTGGCATTTAGTTATGGTACTTTCTATCCAAACAAATGGTCAAAAGAAAAAGTAAATGCTGAATTAGAAAAGTTTTATTTAAATAAAATTAAAGATTTAGATTTAAGAGAACCAGAGTTTGTATATAATAGTGATATACAATTTGTTAGAGCAACACATAAATGTATTGATTATATAAACTTTACAACTCCAAAAAATAAAAGAGTGCCTTGGGAAATGATTATTGGTCAAGCTGCTTTAGAGTCTGGTTGGGGAACTAGTAGATTTGCTAAAGAAGGAAATAATTTATTTGGTATTAGAACTTTTAGTGAAAATGTGCCACATATGCTACCTACAAGTGTGGATAAGTGGTCAGGTTGGGGTGTGAGAATATTTGCTAGTAAATGTGATAGTGTAAAAGAATATATTAGATTACTAAACGATCACCCTGCATATGAAAAGTTTAGAGAAAAAAGAGAGAAAACAAACGATCCGATAACACTAATTAAAACACTTGATGCGTTTTCTACAACGCCAGATTATGACAAGAGAGTCATAAGAATGATTAAGAAAATCAGAGAATTAGAACAATAAATAGGTCTATGCGATACAAAACTTTTGACGATGGCGCACAAATACATACATGGTTTCCAAAAAGTGTGTATGTGATGCGTGATTTTAAAAGCGAAGATTATTGTGCTGATTTAATAACACAATTAAAAGATTCGAAACTAAAGCTTAGACGAGATTATTTTAATGTGGATACATCTCATAGTTTAAGTAATCTACATGAAGTTAGTAAATTTAAAGGTTTGTTTGATGATATTATGAGGCATTGTAAAGCATATGGGTCTAGTTATGGTTATAGTGACGGACACTTGGAACAATTAACATTTGGCGATACTTGGTTTAATATTAGTAAACCTGGTGATTTTTTACATAAACATATTCACCCTAACTCATTATTCAGTGGTGCGTTTTATGTTCAAACAAACAAAGATGACTTTATAACTTTTTATAAAGAGGACGATATGACAACACCTACAACAGAAATGACAGAGTTGTCAATAGACAGTTATCAATATCCTTGCGAAACTGGAAATCTAATGATTTTTAAAAGTAATTTAAATCATGGCACAAATATTCAACAAGGAGAGGAAAAGATAGTAATAAGTTTTAATTGTTATCTTAAAATACAATAATGTTTTTAACAATCTTAACATTTTTATCAGCCATATCAATATCTGTTATTGCCGCTGGTTATTCAATCGTAGGACTAGCAACATTATTTGCTGGTGCTGTTGTACCTATCATTGCGATGGGTTCAGCATTAGAAGTTGGTAAACTAGTTGCCGCCAGTTGGTTATACCATAATTGGGATAGTGATGTTCCTAGGTTATTAAAGAGTTATCTATTTGGTGCTATTATAGTATTAATATTCATAACATCATTAGGTATATTTGGTTTCTTATCAAAAGCACACCTAGACCAAGTAAAACCACAATCAGGTAATCAAATAAAAATACAAGTCATAGATAAACAAATTAGTCAACAAGAGATTATTATTGATAGAGCAGAGAAACAAATTACTCTATTAGATAAGGCATTAGAAGTTTATATTGATAAAGAGTATGTGAGTAGAGGTCTAAAAGAGAGAAAGAAACAAGCAGAAGAAAGAAAAGAATTAAATGATGCTATCAATAACGCAAGTGATAAGATAGCAGAACTTACAAACAAAAAGGCAGAACTATCATTAGCGCAAGACAAGATAGAGGCAGAAGTTGGTCCTATCAAATATGTGGCAGAATTAATATATGGTGAACAAGCACAAGATAATTTTGATAAAGCTGTAAGATTTGTAATATTAATATTGATATTTGTATTTGACCCTCTAGCAGTATTACTATTAATCGCTGCGAACATCTCGTTAAGACAATGGCGTATGAAAAGAAAACTAGCAAAGACTGCCAAGAGAGAAGACCTAGAACTAAAATTACAACAACTTAAAAATAAAGCAGATAGATTTAAACAGAAAAGTAGAAACTACAAAAAATTAGTACAAAAAGTTGGTGACTTTAGAGGTATGTCACCAGATGAAATAAAAGTAAAACTAGACCAAATATATGACTGGAATGATAAAAATATTAAGTAGTCTTTTTTTAGTGGTGATTCTTTCAGGTTGTATTAAAACTACCTGTGTGAGTCCTCATGTATGTGAGAAAAAACTAGACTATAATAATCCAGGTTTTACAATAATGAGAACTATTATCACCCAAGGCACGAATGTTGGCCAATAGAGGGTTGACAATGGCCATGAAATGTGGTATATTAATATGATGACTATTGATGATGTAAAAATACACACACCTTTAGAAGTTATAAGATTAAATAAACTTGCTGAGGCGTGTAAGAATGCTGAAAGTAATGACTTTAAAGCATTATGGTACAAAAAAATGATAGACCTTGCGAATGAGTATGGTCTAATGGATTATGTAATGAGAAAGTTGGTACACTAATGAATATTTTTTATTTAGATAAAGACCCTGTAAAGGCAGCAAAATACTCTTGCGACAAGCATGTTGTAAAGATGATATTAGAATCAGCACAGATGTTATGTACAGCACATAGAGTACAAGACGGTGAAAAAGTCATTGGCCGTTCTGCGACTGGTAGAAAGAGAACTACATACAAACACCCTAATAGTAATATGGATGCTATTTTATATGGCGCAGGTTGGTTAAAACACCCTAGTTGTATTTGGGTTATGGATAGTGCTTATAATTATATGTGGTTATATAATCACATGATGGCTCTAGGTTTAGAGTTTACAGCAAGATATGGTAAACAACATTTAACAATACAAAAACTAGGCGATATATTAAAACACCCACCAAAGAATGCACACTTTAATAAAATAGGTACAGACGCAACACCTGCGATGCCTGAAGAATGTAAAGTGCCAGGTGATAGTGTGGCAAGTTATCGTAAATACTATATTATGAAAAAGAATAGATTTGCGACTTGGAAAAATAGAGTACCACCTGAATGGTATGCAAAAGGTCTAGCAGAACATTTAGGTAATGCCTCTATATAAATTAAAAGCTAAATCAATATATCAAATACATATACCACGAACTGGTGGTAGATATGTTAGAGATTTATTAAAAAGAAATAAATTTAAAGTCACAGGTTGGGACTTCACAGAAAAACATAAGGAGGCTGGTATTGAGATACCACATTTACATTATGACTTGTTTAGAAGATTACAACTACCAGAAGACACACACTACTTTTCTGTAATTAGAAATCCGATAGAAAGATTTAAAGCATGTGCTAGTCACACTAGTTATTTTGCTGACTACTATCGCACAAATTATTATAAGAACCCTAATCTATGGTTATCAGAGTTAACTTCTTATGATGTGTTTAAAGAAAAGATTGAAGAAAGAAATACATTTTTAAAAATAAACGCATTTTATCCACAATATAAATTTCTGCATCCTGACACAAAACTATGGAAAATGGAAAATGGTTTTGGTAGTGATTTTATAAACTGGTTTAATAAAAACTTTGATACAGAAATAGAAGAAAAAGATGTTATGCAGATGTGGGCACCACCACTAACAATAGGTAAGACAATGGAAGATAGTTTTGATAATAAGATACATTTAGAATTATCTAGCGAGGTAAAGAGTTTTATTGAGAACTATTATCAGGACGACTTTAATATTTGGTATAACATTGACAAGCAATAATATATATGGTATAATGAGGGTATATGACATTTAAATTTGATGGAAAAAGTAGAATATCTAACGAGAAGTATAGAAAAGAATTTGATAGAATTTTTAAAACTAATCCTGTGGCTAAAGAAGTAAGAACACCAAAGTATAAAAGTAAAGTAGTCAAACCTAAAAAAGGTAAAGGTAGTTTTAAAAGAAAGAAAAAAGAAGAAATAGATACTTGGCAGTGGACATGATAGACGAATTTGAAAAAGAAGAAAAATTATCTGGTGGCGCTGTATTTGAGAGAGGTGTAAAACAATCTAAAGAACACAAAGCGATAAGAAGAATAGCTGAACCTCTTATGGCAAAACATTGGAAAGATAGTGTCACTAACTTACATAGAATTTATCGGGTGGCAGAATATCTATACAAGAGAGGTAAAAGAGCAAAATGATGATTAGAGAATTTACAGAAAAAGAAAAACAAATATTAAGAGATGGTTTAAATGAGGATAACTATTCTACACATGACATATTGATGATGGGTTTTAATGAAGAACAGATATTAAGAAGAATGGACGAAGAAGAAGAAGAAGAACCTAAAGATAGATTTCCTACTGCTGATGAGAGATGGCCAAGAGCTGGTAAACCAATAGATGAATAAAATTCATGTAGTTAAATTACCAGATGAGGTTATAGCAGAGATTGAGAACTGGAAGGTAGAGTGTGATAAGATTAAAAACTCACCTTTACGAGCTCTAAAAGAACATGAGAATACTGGCACTAAAACAAACTTTTATCAATGTAGCGTGCCATCTCATTTAGTAAGTGATAGTTGGTGGTTAGCATTTACTTTAAGAGCTTGTGCTGAATTGTTTGGTGGCAGACATAGAAACTACTTTTTGACAAAATGGGACGGCCACTTTGACAATTATGATGTCTGGATTAATTATTCTTATCAAGGTAATTTTAATCCTAGGCATTTTCACTCTGGTAAAATATCTGGAGTGATATATTTAAACAACGAAGACGATACTGTATTCACTGAATACAGACACAAAGGTAAAAAAGGTGAAATGATTTTATTTCCATCAGAGACCCTACATAGTGTTGAAAGACAGGAAAAAGATTATGAACGAATTACCTTTGCATTTAATGTCAATTATAAGGAGTAAATTATGGCAGAGTATAATAGAAAGAATATGATTGAAGCTATTGAAGAGCATGCTAAAGGTCATATAGAAAAACACAGAATGAATGTAGAGATTGCATTAAAAAACTCTATGATGATTGGTGAGCATCCAGATGTTATGGAATCAGTAGAGAAAGAATTAAAAGTAATCGCTGAGTATGATGATCAATTAGAAATGATTAACAAATACTTTAAGTCACCAAAAATATGAAAAATATAATAGACCCTAAAAATCCACATACTGTTGGTAAAAGTGCGTGGAATTTAGGTAATCACATATTGATTATTATGTTTGTATTAGCTTTGGTATTTGTGGTATATAAATCATACTAATGGAACAAGACTATAAAATCATAGATAATTTTTTAGATGATAAAGATTATCATTATTTAAAAAATATTATTTTAGATGATGATTTTCCATGGCGATTTAGAAGTAGTACAACAAACCAAGAACATAAAAAAGATAAAGGGTTTTTTACCTATAATTTTTATGAAAATTTTAAGAGCGATAAGAACCTTTTTGAGTCTATCATAATACCTATCTTACATAAATTAAATGCCACCTCTGTTATTCAAACGAGAGCTAATTTAATTTTGACCGATCTTTTAAAAGAAAGGTATCTAACTTTTCATAATGATTATGGTGATAATAACATGACAGCAATATTTAATTTTACTGATAGTGATGGTGGTACCGTGTTAAAAATAAATGATAAGTATAAAGAAGTTTTATCAAAAGAAAATAGAATGTTAATATTTAAAGGTAGCATTCCACATACTAGTATCAAACCAACCAATGTAGATAGAAGATATATACTTAATATAAATTACTTTATATAATGCCAATATACACATTTTATAACAAAAGAACTAAAAAACAATGGGACGATATGATGAGCATATCTGAAATGGAAGAGTATTTGTCAAAAAACAAACACATTAAGCAGGTTCTACAACCCATAAATATAGTATCAGGTGTACAAGGCATGGGTACATTTAAATCTGACCAAGGTTGGAAAGATAATTTGAGTAGAATTGCTGAAGCACACCCAAACAGTCCACTTGCTGCTAGATATGGTAAGAAAAGTACAAAGAAAATTAAAACAGAACAAGCTCTAGCAAAAAATAGAAGAAGAATAAGAGGTAAAAAATAATGGCAGATAAAGACATACCTGATTTTATGCGTGGTTTTGACATCACAGAAGATTGGGGCATGACGCCTGTGTCTTCTATACCAAAAGAAGAGTCTAAACCTACAATAGATAAAAAAGATATTGAGAATTTAGGACAACAAACTAATTTAGAAATATCTAAAGTTAAGAATGATGTGTCATCAATAAAATCTATGATGAATGAGATTATGCAAATTGTTGCTGAGAAAGACACAATCACAAAAGAAATAAGTAATGCTGATATAGAAAAAAGATTTAAAGATATTGAGAAAATAGTATTACCATTTTTATATAATTTAAGTAAAAGTGAAGAGCCATATATTCATTGGCCAAATAGAGGTCCAATCATTAAGACACAGATTGAGAACTTATTAAAACTTACAAGAGGAAACAAATGAAGTTAAGCAATAATTTTAGTTTAAACGAGATGACCAAGAGCCAGACAGCAACTCGTAAAGGGATTAATAATAATCCTAGTGAAGACCATATGAATAACTTAAAAGCATTATGTGAAAATGTGCTACAAAAAGTTAGAGATCATTATGGTAAAGTTGTATCTGTATCTAGTGGCTATAGAAGTCCAGATTTGTGTGAGGCAATAGGATCATCAAAGAACTCACAGCATGCGAAAGGCCAGGCGGCTGATTTTGAAATCCATGGTATATCTAACGCAGAGTTAGTAAAATGGATTAGTGAGAACTGTGAATATGACCAGATGATCTTGGAGTTTCATAATGTAGATGAACCTAATAGCGGCTGGGTACACTGCTCGTATCGTAATGACGGTGAGAATCGTAAACAAATATTGAGAGCATACAAAAACGAGAGTAATAAGACTTGTTATGAGTCTTATGACCCACAGTGAAAGCGTAAGAGGGACGAAGTAAGAAACGACCCTGATAAGTTAAAAGACCATATGATAAAATACAGGTCAATCTGAGCGTTGACAGATTGCCAAAAATATGATATATTATGATAATACAAATATGAAAGTGAAAATATAATGGCCAAGAAATTTAATTTTTTAGATATAGATAAAAACAAATTACCTAAAACTGTCGGTAAAAAAATAGACGGTTTCCGTTTCTATACAATAGACGGTAAAGCATATCCATCAATAACTACTGTTTTAAGTATCCGTTCAAAAGAGGGTATTGAAAAATGGCGTGAGAGTATTGGTGAGAAAGTTGCGAATTGGGAAATGGGTAGAGCTGCTCGTAGAGGTAAAGCAACTCATACACTCGTTGAACAATATATTAAAAACGAAACACCATCAATTAGAGATGTATTACCACTAGGTTTATTCAGACTACTAAAACCATACCTAGATCAAATAGATAACATACATTGTTTAGAAACAATTATGTATAGTAAGAAACTTACTATCGCTGGTCAAGTTGACTGTATCGCTGAATATAATGGTAAATTGTCCGTAATAGATTTTAAAACAGCTAACAAGGAAAGAAAAGAAGACTGGATTGAGAATTATTTCCTACAAACCACAGCATATTCAATTATGTATGAGGAGTTATTCGGTAAGAGCATAGATCAAATAGTAATTTTACTTGCGGCTGAAGATGGTACTGTGCAATCATATGTCCGAGAAAAGAAAGAATATGTGGACAAATTAGGCACAGCCATACAAGACTTTTATAAATATTACGAAGAGCAAAATAAAGATAAAGTAAGCAAATAGACTAATTAGATGCCCAAATATCCGAGAAAGGGCTTTAATGAAAAAATTTTTAATAGGTTTAATTTTAGGTCTGTTTTCTTTTTCCGTTAACGCAGACCACGAAACACAGATGCAGGGGGAAGTGTATTTCCAAAATGTGCCTGCACTATGTGGTACTCCAGAGGCTATTCAAGCATACACTGATCATTATGGTATGAAACCTGTTTACATCTCTTTAGGTAGAGAGGGTATGAAAGGAACGGGTATGGCAGTCTATATGATGACTATAATGATGAATAGTGATTTTACAGAGAGCATGTCTGTAATAGATGTTCCAAGTGGCACAGAAAGATGTATTTTATATCACACATTTGATCTAACTAGGGTTGACAAAACCAAATAATTATGGTATATTAGTAATAGACCTACAATAGATAGGTTTGTTTAAACAGTGTGGGTGAAAGCTAGCGTAAGTAGCCCACATAATATTATGAGGAGTGAATATGTCAGATACAATAGATAGAGATACACATGACCACGATTTGACCTACGAAAACGAACAAAGTACGGTCACAATTCCGTTAAAAGAATACGATAAATTAAAAGAGAGATCAAAATATATTACCGATAAAGATATGATTGGTTATATAGATAAGATTGAATTTTTTGTAAAAGAATTAAGAAAACACATAGTAAGATTAGATATTGATTAATGAACAGTAAAGAGTTTAGTTTTGAGATTGAGAAAGTTGTAAAAGAAAAAAAGTTATCTTACATGGATGCTGTATTACATTATTGTGAAACAAACGATATAGACCCAGGCACAGTATCATCTCTAATTTCAAAATCATTAAAAGAAAAAATACAAGTAGAAGCAATTGATTTAAGATTGTTAAGTACACCAAAAGGTGGTATATTACCAATTTAATATGTATGGAGGGTTTGATGTTTACAAAGTTTATCTCGGTGTTAAATTACACTTTACATCTAAAACTTATGACTATATTAAGTATGGTGGTAAAGTCAATGCATCACTTGATAGTTTTACAAAAAGGAAAGATAGATACTTCTTTCACAAACTGAGTACGAAATATGGACAAGCTGATATACTTGATTTCTTTGTTGCTAACTTTCTTGCAGATCGCAAGAGATGGATTGGTAATCTTTTGGAGAATGATGGTAGATCTGTTTACTTGGCTTATAGAAAAAGGAAAGAAGCCTTTAACTACCATTTTAGAGCTGATTGCGTATCTATTAATGATGACCTTCATGCTAGGGGCATTTCTTTTGATGATGCTTTTAGAAGTGATAAAGGTCAGCATCCTAGAATTTTACGACTACTTATTCAAACCAGGATTGGCTGGCAGACTGCAGTCGTCATGGAACACTTCTTGTCGTATATTAAGAATTGGAATATGGAAATTAAAGAAAAAATTGTGTGGCCTGAAATCGCATCTACGATTACCAGACTAAAACCATTTATAAATTTTAATGCCACAGAATGTAAATTGATTATGAAAGAAATTTTTGTTAATGAACCAAAATAGTATCATACCTTTATTCTCAACACCGTTATATCACACACATACAGATTATATAATGGATACAAAAGAGTTTGATAGACTATCTAAAATAGAATGGTATGGCGACCCTAAAGATGTATCTGTTGTATCTAACTCACAAAGATTTTTTGATGACTATGAGTTTGATACTCTAAAATCTATATTTACGAAACACAAAGATTTTTATGTTGATGAAGTATTAGGTATGAAGAATGGTTTTGACATGACACAAAGTTGGGTTGCGAAAACAAGTAAAGGTAAATCACACCCACCACATGACCATAAGAATAATATTTTTAGTATTGTTTATTATGCTAGATGTGAAAGTGGTGATTTAGTTATTACAACGAGAGATAATTTTATTGGACAAAAATGGAATTTAGATTTTAATTATAAAACAATTAGAAATATATTTAACTGCACAAGTTATACTTGTAAAGTTAAGACTGGTGATATAGTGATATTACCAGGTCATGTAGAACACATGACAACTCCAAATAAAAGTGATTTTGACAGATATATAGTTGGTGCTAACTATTTTATATCTGGACCAATTGGTGAAGAAAAGAAAGTCACAAAAATGAATGTAAAATTAAATGGCTGAAGATAGAAAACTAACAGAAGAAGAAGTAAGAGCAGAGTACAGAGAACATAGAAAAGATAAAATATTTAAAAGTGTTTGGCCTGCGACCAATGAGGCATTTTATGAATGGTGTAGTCAATATTTGGATTATCAACATATAAAGAAAAAAAGATGAACGGATTTTTTATAGGTAATGGCCAAAGTAGAGCGCCAATAGATTTAATTAAGTTAAGACCACATGGTAAGATAATAGGTTGTAATGCTTTGTATAGAGATTTTACACCAGATATACTATGTGCTGTTGACCATGGTATCATGCATGAGATATACCATAGTGGTTATTGTAATGAGAATGAAGCGTGGTTTAGAAACTGGAGTAAATTACCAGCAATGGCTTTTGAGAATACAGTTTACAACATGAATCCAGAAGTAAAAAAAGAGGTTGACAAATACTTTGATAATATTATGATTAACGAGAAAAATGATAGTCAATATTTTGTATTTCATGGTTCATCAATATCTGGTAAGGCCGCAATCATAAGCAGATACAAAGGCAATCCAGAGATAATCAAAAGAGAAATTAATAACATGGCTTGTTATGTTAGTTGGATTAAAGAAGGCGATAAGTCAAATGACCTAACAGATTTGATACCAGCGATTAGACGAGATAGAGGTTGGGCATGTGGCGCTACTGCTGGTTTAGTAGGGTTAAAAAGATTTAAAGATATTGATACTGCGTATTTGATAGGACATGATTTGTATAGTGCTACTCAACAAATAAACAATATGTACAAAGGGTCAAAATATTATGGTGTACCAGAGGCGCCAGCCACACCATGTGTAAATTGGATTAATCAATGGAACCATTTAATGGCAGAGTTTCCTAAAGTTAAGTTTATAAAAGTAAACCCTAAAGGTATTAAGGGCCATGGTGATGACCAGGTTAATAACGAGATATACGAATGGAGTAAGAATAAGAACATATCATATATGTCATTTAGAGAGTTTGATGATAGGTTCAAACTAGGGTTGACAAATATTGATTGATATGGTATAA
>MDSZ01134515.1_pt1 | contig 18170 bp, 24 predicted proteins | sample 811201 | NCBI WGS metagenome assembly MDSZ01 (sample SAMN05326647, study PRJNA326480) | marine metagenome | isolation source: seawater | place: Indian Ocean: North | collected 2010
AAGATATTTTTTAATATATTAATTACTTTTTTTGTATTCATGTTATCCTAAAATAATATTCTTAATTTATCAATTTCACTAATTAAATATTACATAATTAATCATAATGGAAAAATTAAATAACTTTACTGTCATAATTTACAATTAAATGTATCTTGAAATAACATTAAAAAATAAACTAGACCATCCTAGCGATAAAAATATTAAACTTAATACAAATGCAAGCGTTCTCGGCCTAATATTTAGATCTCTCTGATTCTTTAGTCTAAAGAAGAAATGAATTATTCTAAAAATAACAAAACCCCATGCGAAAACTAAATCAGATGTATAGCTAAAGTCTAAAAACATATTTATCAAGCATAGAATATAAAATAAAATTGGAATTTCAAACATATTTTGAAATTGATACCTTGCAGACCTTAGTTCATCAGGGAAATCCCCCTCATAAAGCTGAAACTGCTTTAATAAAATTTTCTTTCCCTTCAGAAAACCATAAGCTTTGTATAATAGTCTAAAAGTAAGAAAAATCTTCATAAATGCCATTATAACCATTGGAAATATAAAAGCCATTATTTTTCTCCATATTTGATTTTACAAAAAATTTATTTTAATTTTTTGTAGAGTAGTTCTTTTGATACTTTATTGAACCATCACTGTTATGATAAGTCCATAATCCAAACTTATTTTTTTCAATGTAATTTTCATTAAGTTTTACATACCCTTTAGAGGCAACTAAACCATTTTTATGAAATTTAATTTTTAAGTACTCCATTTTACTTAAATCTGATACTTTTAATTCAATATTTTTATGACCGACTTCGTCAAAATAAATCAATCTTATTATATCATTGTCGTACTTCTCCTCCATGTAAGTTAATATTTTATTCTTATCATACTTTTTAATAAAACCAGTTTTTTTCATTAAGTTTTCATATTTGATAGTGTCTCCGTCATTATTTAAGAAAATATTTTCTAAAATTAATTTATTATTATTGTTTAATAATCTATATTTAATAATTTTCTTTTTCTTTCCATCCATGAAGGACTCGACTATCTCTTCATGAATTTTATTATTACATGAAAAAATAAAGAATGGTAGCAAAAAAAAGAAATGTAACAGAAAATATTTTAGCAAATCTTTTCAATCAACCTTCTGTTGTATTAGTAGTTACATTTTTAATCAACGGGAAATTCAGTATACCATATATTAAATCTTCTTTGCTAGGCTCAATAATTTCCATACTAGCAACTGCTTTAAAAAAATATAAATCCAATCCTGCTTCAATAATAAATCCTACCATTCCAGCCATATCAATTGGATTTGATTGTCCCATACCACCATTGAACTTACCTGAGGTTTGTATATATGTTATCTTTATATCTTCAACATCTAAAGTTTTACTCTCCTGTATGAAGGAAGGATGATTTTCTCCACTGAACTGATTATACCATCGTTCAATATTTTTCTCTTTTCCACCACCTATATTTTTAAATACAATTAACGAAAAAGAACCAAATTCATTATTTATGACAAATTCTGCATACCTCATGCTAGATTTTGGTTTCACACTTATCCAGCCGTCAGGTAATAATCCAAATATATTTACATCATATTCATAGTTATTTAAATTGTCAATCTCAATTGAATCACTGTTAAAATCGCCTGAGACTTCATCATACTTAAATAATGAATAAACATATAAAAAAGATGTTAGTGTTACAAAAAGGAACACAATATTTAAATATTTATTTTGCATACTTTTTAATTAATTATTTTACATAAAATTATACATTACACTAAAACTTAAGAATCTACGTTTTTAAGATTTTACTTGTGCTTAAATTATGGAACTTATCAATAGAGATTTAAGACTATTTAAAATAAAAATTGTTATTATAGGCGAGATATCAATACTTGAATTGAATTGAAAAATTAATTGCCTTACTGGTCTTAATAATGGTTCAGTAATATTAATTATGATATTTGCTAATGGACTTCGGTGCGATATTTGGAACCAAGCCATAATTACTCTGATGATAATCAATAAATTCAAAAAGCTAAACACATTATCAATTATACTTATAAGGAAGTAATTGTTCATTTACATAACACTTTTTAATTTAATGAAATTTTTAAAATGATAAATAATTCTTAAGCCACTTTTTCTTTTTTTCAAATTTTCTCATTGGCATTTTATCGATATCATAATATATTTTTTCTGTTTCAACTGACAGGGGATATATGTATTTTAGATGTCCATCTTTTCCAATTAATAGTATTGTATCCTCTTTTATATATCCAAATCTTACAGTAATTGATTCCAAAAGTGATTTTATCATTAATTCTGATGAAAAATACATCTTGCTATCAGAAATATTAATAATTTCAATATCTCTGTCTATAAACTCCTTCTCTTGTTCTTTTATTTTAATACGAAACTGATTTTGATTGTCATTAATGATTAAAATTCTTTTCTGCCATTTAAAATCGTCAATATGCGTTGTATTAGAGAAATTTAAGTTCATCAGAATAAGTAAAAAGTTTAATTTACTTATTTTTTTTAATTTCATCGTGATCATAGCATTTAATATCTTCATTTTCTGCTGTTTTTATTAGATCAATCTTAAAACCGTCGATATTATTTATTTCTATGATACCATCTATATGCATATTTCTTTTTTTAAATTCAGATTTATTTAAAATCTTTTCTTTAGCTTTAATATGATTTTCTGCAACAATAAAATAATTAGTGTGAAACTCAAATATTCCACTAGAAATTTTCTTATCGTAAAATCCAGTATGTACCAAAAATAATTTCATTTTAAGTTACTTTTCAAGTATGATCTTTTTTGTTTTAATATAATCATCGATTTCTAATCGAACGAAATAAATACCGCTGGAATTATTTGACGCATCCCAGGTTATATAATTTTTTCCTGCATAGGTATATTCATTTTTCAATATTTTTGTTATTTTTCCATTTAAATCAAAAATTGAAATATTTAGATAACCCGATGAAACCAATTCATAGTATATATCCGTACGTGGATTAAATGGATTAGGGTAATTATTAATTAAAGTATGGTTTTGAGATAAAATATTACATGGTTGACTTTTTAAAAAAGTACTATTGATATATCCAGGTGTTCCTCCAGAAATTGATTGAGACCAACTTTCTGGCGAAGAATTATTCATTGTGTGGTTTAATAATTCTAAAGTAAATCCATCTCCATCAGCACCTTCGGGCCAAGGCAAAGAATCATCATATTCAACACTATCAACTATGGTACCATTTTCACTATATAGTCTTACCATGTCTCCACTTCCACTTAATCCAAAATCAAATCCACCTATCATATCCACATCAGGATAAATAGATGAGAATAATTCAATATCTCTACAAACAATTAAATAATCAAGAGGATTCATAAGAGTTTGATCAGGAATTATATATTGATGATCATCATTGTCATCTTTAAATATATAACCTGAAATATCAATTATTTCATTATTGGGATTGTATATTTCAAACCAATCTCCTGAATCAAGGTTTTCTGAGGAATTATAGTTGATCTCATTTATGACTAACTGAGAATTAAGTATACATAAAAATATCGAGAAAATAATAAAATTTAGGTTCATTTTTTTATTCCATAATAATTGAAAATTTATTTTTATTAAAAATTGTATTTAATGGTAATTTTTTTCTGAATAATAGGCTGTATAAACTCAACGGAATCTCACCACATAAATCGTTTTTCGATAAATTTAGGTGCCAAATATTTTCTAATTTTGCAAAATCTTCAGGTATTTGTCCTGATAGATTATTATTACTCAAATCTAAATTTTTAAGATTTACGAGATTACCAATACTCTCTGGAATAGAACCTTTTAAATTGTTATTGCTCAAATTAAGAGTTCTTAATTTTTTTAATTTACCAATATTATGACTAATTTCACCTCTTATTTGATTATATGCAAGATCTAAAGATGTCAGGTTTTTCAATTCATAAATAAAAGCAGGTATGTCATCAAAACCGTTATTTGTTCTAATTTTTAAAAATGTTAAATTTTTTAATAGCTTTATATTTTCAGGGATATAACTGTTGAAAACAACATCTAATTTTTCAGTTTCATTTATATCATATGAACTATTATTTATGTTTACTTCTTTTATCAAAGAAAATTTTCACTTTTTATTTTTCAGTCTGTCTGATATGGGTAATCTTATTATTTGTAGTATGGTTTTTATTTGTTATTCTAATATCAAACTAACTAATTGTACAACATCTACAATATTTATAACTCCATCATTATTGATATCTGAAGTTTCACTATCAATACTTGAAGATTCAAGTATATAGTTCACCAAACTAACTACATCGATAATGTTTATATCACCATCATTATTCACGTCACCAAGCAAGCCATCATAATCAATCCTCACAAGCTGATTACTTGAAAAAGCAACGTACCATAATATTTGATTAGAGTCTAATTTAATACCCATAATATCATTTTCAATACCAGTTTCAATTCGACTTAACTCTTGTGGAGGATTTTGTTCAATATCATAAATAATAATATCACCATTTTGATGGTCACTAACGATCAAACGATTTTCAAACAATTCAATTCCCGAAGGCTTATACAAGTCTTGATCTATAAACACTTCCCAATCAGCATTTTCCATCATCCAATATTCTTCCAATGACTCACCGTAGGGATTTAAATCATATGCATAATTACCTGAATTAGTATTGAATTTCAAAATTCTTTGATTTCCGGTGTCTGCTATATATAACATTCCTGACTCGCTATCTAAAACAAGGTGACTTGGCACACCTACTACTCTTTGTATTGGTAATTCATCATATCTCCATACTTTCCCATCGGAATGATCATGTCCTCCGATTTCGTGAGGTAATGCAAAATCATACAAAACAATTGATGAATGATATCCATCAAAAACCCAATATTTATTACCCATTCCAGCATATTCAATTCCCATTGAAAATGGACTTTGATGAATCATGTCTAAATGGCTTCCAAGTAATCCTCCACTTTCTTGATTCATAACAGCATAAATATTTAAATCTGAATCCCATAATGTTGGACCTGAAAAATATCCATTAGGGTTATCATTTGCGTCTTGACACTCTAATGTATTTGCAAAAAAACCGTTGTTATCAAAAGATATTGAACTTGCAGTATGCATAAAATGACGTGAATATGAATCCTTTCTATATTCTGAAGTCTGATCCGTTGTTCCTACACTATGAAAAATTACATTACTGCCTCCAGGTTCTAATCTAGATGCATATACTTCGCTTGTTTCAGAATCAAAAAGCGTCCATGATGTCTCCTTGCCTCTATCATCTGTGTTTACTGTAATTTTAATTTCGACATAACCTTCATCACAAGAACCATTACAAGAGATACCTGAGTTGAAACTAGTAGTTTCGTAATTCCCAAAACTTGCACCACTCGCAAATACTACATTGCATAGTGAAAGTTCGTAATTACCATCTCCATTTTCACAACAAATCCCATTTCCGTTAGAATCAAAAATCGTAAAGGATATATTTATATTTTGCGGTACGCAAACATGAAATTCGTTCTGGCTATTATTAGTATATGCAATCTCTCCTTGATTAAGCACCCAAAGCTGGTCACTTATAATTGGATGAAAATCTAAATCTCGAGGTTTTTTAATTCCATCTACACTATCTCCTACGACAGAAAAATAATAATTTTGATGAACGTAATTATCAATAGGATTTTGAGAGAAAAAAAACTTAATCATGGATACGGTGATGATGAAATATTTTAAGTTGATAAATTTACTCCTTTCACGATATGTATAATACTTAAATTAGTTAATTCCTATGCCATATCTACATATTAAGTTTGTGTCAAATTTTTAAATTATGTTATAATATAAATTTTAAATTAATATTTAAAAATCGTCAGAATGTTCTTTCAGAAAAATTTCAATTGCATGTTCCTTGTTTTTAGCAAAAGTATTTTCTACGAATATATAACCATTTTCAACAAGCTGTTTGACTAAAAGATTATTACCGGATGAGCCTAGAAAACCAGCAACACATAAATTCATTACATATGATATAATGCTAAACTGGTCGTGATTAATAAATATTATATTAATAAATAACGAAACAGAAAAAATAATTATTGCAAGAGTATATAATCGTTTATAAGCACACCAAATAAGACCAAAAAAAAATGCAGGATGTGACCATCCCACTTTAATTGCAACATAAGATTTTGAATTACTTCTATATATACTAAATTTGGAATTAAACATAATTATTTGAACTTACATTTTGTTATATGAAATAAATATTTTCCTTTAAATATAATCACTGTTTATAAATGAAAGCCAATTATGATATTTTTTTTCTACTCCAGTTACAGCCCTAATGTATTCAGACCTTAACAACCTTGTTATTTCACCAATTTCCCCGTTTGATATTAATTTGTGATCAATTGACCTAATTGGTGTAATTTCAGATGCAGTTCCTGAAAAAAAAACTTCATCAGAATTACATAATTCCTCAGATGAAAAGCTTTTTACAATGACTTTTAAACCATTATCTCGGGCTATTTTAATAACTGTATCCCTCGTTATGCCGAGTAAAATTGAAGAATATTCATCGTTTGTATAAAGTGTAGAATCTTTAACGAAGAATATATTCTGACCTGAACCTTCTGCTATTTCACCACTCTCATTTAATAAAATTGCCTCATCAAAACCTCTATTTTTTGCATCTAATACAGAGAGATATGAATTTGTATAATGACCTGATGCTTTTGCGATGGTTGGCATCGATTTGTTTGAAAATTTCATGATGGTAGAAATTGTTACATTAGCTCCAGATTTTATACTTTTCTCACCTAAATATGCTCCCCAATTAAAAGCTCCTATTGCTACATTTATTGGACAATTTTTTGGATGCACTCCGAGAGTGTCGAAACCATAGAATATAATTGGTCTAATATAACATGACGATAAGTTGTTCATTTTAACAATATCAATACATCCCTTAATAATTGATGATTTACTTAATTTGATATCAATACTATATAATTTCGCTGAATCATATAATCTACGAACATGGTCTTCCAATCGAAATATTGCAGGCCCAAAATTTGTATTATAACATTTAATACCTTCCCAAACACCACTTCCGTAATGAATAACATGAGACATCACATGAATTTTTGCATTATCCCAAGGCAATATTTCTGAATTATACCAAATATATTTAGACCGATCTGCCATTAAGTATAAATTTTTAATAGATTATTTTTCAATTTGGTCTAATATCCATAAACATCGTTTTAAATAACCTTCTGTGTTGCTATCAAGAATCATTTTTAAATTTTCCCAATCAGAATCACTCAATTCCTTCCTTACACTTTCTCTTTCAACTAAAATTTCAACTTTATGTGTTTTACTTATATTTTCAGTCATATTCTACCTTTTTAAATAATAGTTTGTGAATCGCTCATATTTAATTTAAAGTATATTAGGCTTAAATTTTAATAGGAGATATAATAAATTATTAATTTCTAAAAGTTACGTAACTGAATGCATCACTGAAATATATTTTTTTCTCTAGTCTCCATTTGAGTAAGGTTTAATATTTTTAAATTTAAATCCTTTAAACCTTTCAAAGTCAGTTCTAATGATTTCATATTCCATTCCCTAAGATTTTTTTCAGGCATATGTATCAGTACGATAGAACCTGGTTTAACTTTTCTTAAAATATAATTTGATATCCAAGAAGGGTCAGGAATATATGTATCATGTGCGAAAGCATCAGGAATCACATGAACTAAATTATTTTTTTCTAGTACAATTTGCATATCATTAGTCAATTTACCGAATGGTGCTCTATACCACTTTGATATATTTTTTACTGATGACATTATTATACTTTCGGTCAATTTCAAATCAAATTCAAATTCATCTTTAGTATATTTTCTATAGGGCCAATCCATATAACTATGATTTGCAACCTCATTTCCATCCAAAATGAGTGCATTAATAGATTTTGAATTACAATTTTTCACATGAGAACCTGTTACAAAAAAAGTGGCATTTGCATCAAAATTATTTAATAATTCTCTCACTTCGTCTAATAGACATCCATTATAATTATTCAACCCACAAAAGCCATCATCTATAGTCAAGGCTACAGCATCAGAGACCTCAAAGTGAGTTATTGTAGTTTTTGGATATATTATATTTGTGAGAAATCTTAATCCTAAAAATGTACTTAGCTCCCATGATATTTTTCTTAGATTAAGTTCAAATTTAGAAATATCAGATATAAATTTTGGATCATTTTCTCTTCCTAAAATAGAATGATGTTTATTATTTAAATTTTTAAGAACTTCATTATTCATTAATGAATCTATCATATAGTTATGAACATCATTACTATATATGTGAGATAAAATAATATTTAAAAAAAATAATATATAAAGTATAGCTTTGATATATAAGTCACCTTGAAAAAATCATTTTTTATTAAAAGTATGCATGTGATAATTAGTTCTGATTTGCGATAAGTTTTCAATAAAATTATCAAAAAACTTAATTGACAATAAAACCATCTTCATATATAATTTTTTTTTTATTAAACCATTTTTATAATAATATATCCATTGGCCATCTTTATTTATTCCATTTTTCTTACCTTCAGATTCAAGATTTCCATTATCATAAAAAATATATTGATAGCTTTCATTGCGCTGATTTTTTTCGGTCTCTAAAATGAAAATACTACCATCATTATTGTATATTTTAGTCTTGAATGGCTTGCCATTTTTATGAAAATAAATTGGATTATCTATTAATGAATCAATATTTTTAATTTTAAAAATGTTTGAACGGGATTTTGATGATTGATCTTTGAACGTTTTATTTGTTTTACACGAATGAATAAATAGCACTATCATCATCATGCATGTAATAATAGTGATATATTTTAGGAATTTGATGATAGATTAAGAATTTTTAATTTTCAAAATTAAGTCAAGTAAAAATACATTCTGAAGCTTAATCCAAATTATATTTTTTCTTTTCTTTATATTATTTAAAATAACATTATTCCATTCGATAACCTGCAAATCTTCATTACAAATTACATCTGCTGATGTAGAGTGTTGAGATAAGAAGCTCATTTCTCCTATAAAACTACCTCTTCTTAGTGAAACTTGATTATTATTAATACCAACAGAACCTCTTAATATCATAAAAATTGAATTAATTTTATTATTTTTTTTAATTATAATGTCATTTTTTTTAAATTTTTTAATACACCCCAAATTCCAAAAATTTAAGAATTCATACGTTGAGAAATTATTGAATTTGTTTTGATAAATATCAACAATGCTTTTGTCTATGACTCTTACTCTTCTTTCATTCAGTATGATAAAAATTTGTGATAAATTTATCACAACAAAAATCATCATCCATATACTTGAATTTAAATTACCAATTATATTAAAATGGGTAAAGAATCTAAGAAAATATCCAAATGTAAGTAGGACTCTTATCCACAGTATTTCTCGAAATCCGAGTGCAATAAAATTTAAAAGAAATCCAGTATTGAGTAAAATTAAAGATAAATCCATGAGTTGATATTTTTTATGTTATTTCACTAAAAATTACTATTTCATCACTATAAAATTAAGTAATAAAATTAATCAATTGTATTAATTTAATCACGTAACTAAAAAATTAAAAAAAGCTATATAAACAAAGGTATTAATTTTTAATTTTTATTTGCATTAAAATTGGATTTTATAATAGAATTTATATAAATAATTACATTATAAAAAATATTTAAGTATATTATTTTATTATGTTTTAAATGAAATTTATTTTCAATAAATCATAATTAATAATCACAACTAATCTCCTTTTAATAAATGTATTAGTGAATAAATAAATTGTTTAATAAAATCATATGAATCATTTCATTAAGAATTGAAAACCAATAAGATAATAAATAAATTTTAGATCATTAATTAAATCTGTTTTGTTGGAATTCGATAAAAAAATAAGGAACAATGAATAGAAATAACTTTTTAAATTACACAGTATTATTTTAAATCTTATTGCCGAGGTGGTGAAATTGGTAGACACGACGGATTCAAAATCCGTTGAACCTTGGTTCGTGTGGGTTCGAGTCCCACCCTCGGTACAATAATTCCTAATGGAAAGGAAATATATGATAAAACTAATTTTTATACTTTTCTTCTTAAACATACTTATTGCTGACAATAATACACCCAATGAAAAATTTAAGAAAAAATCAAATGATTCTAGTTTGAAAACTAACATCAAAGAAAAAAGGTCCTTAAACCCGGAGCTTAAAAAAGCAATCGAAGAATTGAGAGCTGAATTTAACGACCAGAAAAAAAGCTTAGAAATCAAATACAAAAAAAAGAAAAAGTTACTTAATGAACAAAAAAAAGAAGAGTTAGATATTCTAAAAAGTCAATTCAGCGAGAGAAAAAAGAATTTAAGAAAGAAATATAAATTAAAGAGGAAAAAATGAAAATCAATATAATTATACTTATGAGTATTTTGACTGTTACATTCAATCCGGTCTTTGGACATAATTGTGCTGGTCATTCAGATAAAAACAATAAAAAAACAATAAAAAAACATTCAACGGAGAAAGTTAAATTGGCAGAAAAATCAGAAAACACAGTTGTAGTAATTGAAACATCAATGGGTACTATGAAAGCAAAATTATACGATAATCGTACACCCATCACAACAGATAACTTCAAAAAACTAATTAGCGAAAAGTATTATGATGGAATTATTTTCCACAGAGTCATAAAAGATTTCATGATACAAGGGGGCTGTCCTGATGGAACAGGTCGTGGAGGGCCAGGATATAAAATCAAAGATGAATTTCACCCAGAACTAAAACACACAAAGAAAGGCTTATTATCCATGGCAAATGCTGGTCCTAATACGGGAGGATCCCAGTTTTTCATCACTCTCAAAGCCACACCATGGTTAGACAATCGTCACGCAATTTTTGGTGAACTAATTGATGGATTAGATGTACTGGAAAAAATTGGTGAAACTAAAACAGCATCTATGGACAGGCCCGTAAAAGATGTGAAAATGAATAAAGTTTACATCCAAAAATAATTTCCAAGAAATTTTTTGAATTTAAAAGGCATGTTTATTCATGCCTTTTTTTTTATTATATAAGTACATCCTGAAATAATAATCTCTTTTAGTAACGGTACTTTAAACCAATTAAGCTTCTTCATTTTGAGTCCATATCTTATTTGATGACTAGGTCGGATCAAATAATTTTCTTTAAAACAAATTTTTAATCCGCACTGATCAATCAAATTCTCAAAACCACCAATTGTCATTCCACTCTCTTTAATTTCTCTTATATCAGTCCATTTATCCTCTTGATTAAATGTTTTTAATAAATATTTTAATACAATTTTTGGAAGCCAGCCTAAAAAAGGTACTAAACGAAGTGGTGATTTTAAAATTGTCTGTTGATGCAAACCAAAAGAAGAGTAAAAAGGTGGAAATGTTACCAGTAATTTGGAATTTTCATTCATATACAAAGCAATGGATTTAAGAAAGTCTACTTTTTCTGATGAAAAGATATGCTCAATAACATCTCGTAAAATTATTACATCATAATTATCGAATAATTTATTTCCAACCTCTTTTGATCTAATGTCCCCTACAAAAATCTTTAGATTTTTATTTTCATACCAGTCAAATTTTTTAATTTCAAGGCCATTACAAAAATCAGAAAGATCAGAAAAAGCAGAAATAAAACCACCATTACCACAGCCAACATCCAATATCTTTGTATTTATTCCAATCCTCACTCCAGTTTTTTTTAGAAGAGGTATGTAATAGGACTCTGCGAGTTTTTTTTGATAGCTAAAATAATATGATTTCCAATTAGGAAAATCTGATAAATTTATTTTATTTAATTTCATTTGATATATATTTCAAATTTTTAAAATCTGATCCCGTTGGATTTTGGAATACTTTTAATCCAAATTCAGGAATAACCGCCAATATATGATCAAAAATATCTGCCTGAATTCCTTCGTAACTTTTCCATTCTATATCATTGATAAAACAATATATTTCAATTGGTAATCCATTGTTAGTCGGCTTTAATTGTCTTACCAATAATGTCATTTTATCGTGTACTTCTAATTTTGATTTGAGGTATAATTCAATATATGCCCTGAATGTACCTATATTAGTCATTCTTCGTCCATTAACAATTGTTTTTAAATTCATTTCTTTGGTCTCATTAAATATATTTAATTCTTCAATTTTTGATTCAATATATTTTTTTAAAATAGAAATTTTTTTCATCCGTTCAATATCATTTGAATTATAAAATTTTATACTACTCATATCGATATATATCGATCGTTTAACTCTTCGACCCCCGCTTTGGCTCATACCGCGCCAATTTTTAAAAGAACTTTCAATTAATTTGTGTGTTGGTATGACAGTGTATGTTTTATCCCAGTTTTGAATTTTAACTGTATGCAAGGCAATATCAATAACATCACCATCAGCCTTAAATGATGGTACCTCAATCCAGTCTCCCACTTTCAATAAATTATTTGATGTTATTTGTAAACTTGCAACAAAGGACAGGATCGTATCCCTAAATATTAACAATAAAACAGCAGTCATTGCTCCAAGACTACTTATAAGTACAGTTGGAGATTTTCCCATTATTATTGATATCGAAACCAGACCTCCAAAAGTATAAATTATTAATTTCACAATTTGAATATAACTTTTAATTGGATGTTTTTTTGAAATTATTTTTTTATTATAAATCTGATTAATACTTGTAAGTAAAGAGCCAACTGATAACAGAATAATGAGTAAAGATAAACTTAACAAGAGGCGTTGATAAATACCTTTATCGCCCGGAAATAGTGGTAATAATAAGTAAATAATCATTATAGGAATTAAAAGACTCAGAGTATCAATCAATCTTTTATTAAATATTATATTATCCCACTGATTTCTGCTTTTCAATATAATTTTATTTATGAGAAGATTTAAAACTCTTTTTAAAATTATATATCCAAAATAACTTAAAAAAATTCCAATTATTAAAAATATCCAATTTGAAAAAGAATAGCTGTTTATATAATCATATATTTTTTCCATTTAATCTCCTATTCGAAAAATAACCCATAATTGTACCATTCTTGACGTTTATTGAAATTTCATCACTTAAAGATTCATTACTTACACCACTATATAAATAATCCAAGTTATCGTAATTTAATTCATATTTTAAATTTTTCGTTTTGATTTGAACATTATTTGAAATGCTAAATAGTGATATTACTTGACCTTTATAACTTTTAAATTTTTGATTTTGATTAATAAAAAAGAATGAACCATAATCAGAATGCAATTTAATATTAATTTTAGATGAATATTCAAAACATGTAAAAATATTTGAAATATAATGATCATCACGATTGCCTGAGAACCCTAAGATATCAATTTTTTTTAAATTGTTTTCAATACAATATTTCAGGGCTTTTTCTAAATCAGTATCTGTCTGCCTTTCGATAATCAACAATTTTTGTTGATATTTGTTTTTTAAATAATTGTCAATTGAGTCCATATCTCCTATGATTAAAGAGCAAGTTAAACCAAATTTTTCTAATTTATTAATTGAACCATCACAACAGATAATAAAATCAGATTTTTTCAATAATGATAAAGGATAATTATGTTTTGGAAATTCTCCATTTAATAATAAAACGATATGATTAAATTGTTTGATTATTTTTCCCATTTTGAATTTAACCAATTTTCATATAATTTTATCTGAGTTTTACTTGGATTTTTCACCTCAATAAGCTTGAATTTATTATATGGTTGCTTTTCAGGTTTAATTTTAATCTTTAAGATGTCACCCATTCTATTAATTAAAAATTCACTTTTAATTTTTGTTGACAGAGAACTTAGTATTTGATCTCTATTTAACTCTGTGATTCTTGATTGGTTAACAGCAATTAGTTCATCTCCAGGCGATAAAAACTCTAGATAAGATGGCCCATTTGATTCAATAGATTGAATAATTAATTTATTCGATGCATTAAATTTTACTCCGAGCCATGAATTAGATTCTTCCTTTTCTTGATTATATTCCTGCACAAATTCTATCCCAAATGGTTTAAATGCTGAGGCAAAATCAATTTCTTTTGGCTTATTTAAGTAAGATTTAATATCTTCCAGATCATCACTACATACATTCTTACATATCTTAAAAAATTCAACTTCACTTATTCCTTTTCCATCTTCTTTAAATTTTTTCCATAATATTTTAAATACATCATCAAGACTTCTCTCACTACTTGTAAGTTCTCTAATTTTTAAGTCCATTACCAATGCAATTAATCCACCACTTAAGTAATAAGAAATTGTTGAATTTATTGAATTTTCATCAGGGATATATAATTTTATCCAGGCTAAAAAAGATGCTCCTTTAGTAGAAAGTACACTCCTACCAGGAATACTGAAATACCTTGAAAAGTTTGAACTCAACATTTCAAAATATTCATTTTTATCAATTATTCCTGTACGTTTTAGAATATATTCGTCATAATATGATGTAACACCCTCTGCTAACCACAACATTTCTGAGTATACTTCTTTTTGGTAGTTAAAGGGTCCTAATTCTTTTGGGCGAATTCTTTTTACATTAAAAGTATGAAAATACTCATGTGCAACAAGACTAATAAATCTCGTATATTTTTTCCGATCTTTAAATTGCCACCTATCAAAAATTATATGGCATGAATTTAGGTGCTCTAGTCCTCCAAACTGGTTGTCATATAGATGAGCTATAAAAACATATTTATCATATGGTAATTCACCGAATATATCCCTTATGCCAGAAATAATAATATTTGTATCCTGCATAATCTTCTCAGTAGAGTGATTACCTTTTCCAACGATGGCAAATTGATGAAGTTTATCATCAATATTAAAATTATGTATGTCAGCGTTTCCGATAAATATAGGAGAATCAATCAATTCATCATAGTTTTTAGCAAATATCAATTTCGCTTCATTATCAAAATCAAGTCCAGTAACAATATTTTCCCAAGATTCAGGAAATAAAATTTCAACTTCAACATTATTATCTTTTGTATCTGGACAGTAAACAAAAATACTTGCTCCATTTAAAATTGCTTGTGAATTATCTAAAAAACTAGTTCTTACTGTCATTTCGTGGGCATAAACCTCATACTCAAATTCTATAGTTTTACCAAAGTTAGAATTATCAACTTGCCATGTGCATTTATCAATTCTATTGATATTTCTTTTTTCACCATCAATACTGACTTTTTCGTTTGAAATATGCCGCGAAAATTCTCTTACCTTGTAAGAACCAGGAGTCCAAATTGGCATTTGGATATAAATTTTTTCTAATTTGTTGATTTCAAACTTTAATTTAACTTGAGCAATGTGAGTTTGTGATTTTTTTAGATTGACTTGGTAGTAATTTTTCTTCATATGCGATGATTTCTTAACAATAATTTTTTTAAAGATATTCAAATGAAAAATTAATCGTTATTTAGTATGAAAAAACAGTTATTATTTATGTAAAAATATCAAAAATTATTAATTTTACATATGATAACTAAATATATTTTCACAAGTTTAATGATAGTATTTTCATTTTTAAATGCTCAAAATCTTGCAGATGAAACATTAAGGAGACTATCAAACCACCTTTATGGACTAGATCGTTCAATGATAGTTCAATCAAATATAGTTAAAAATGGTAAAATAAAAGAGTCTCAGAAAGTCAAAGTCAGTACATGTTGGCCAAAGAAAAAAAAAGAGAAAAGGTTAACATTAGTAGAATATTTAGAGCCTAAACGTAAAATTGGTGTTAAAATTTGGGAAATCATATATTGGACCAAACCGGAAGGCATGAAATGGATGACTATGCCACTAACAGGGAAACTCAAAGATATATCTAATAAAAAAAATATTAAAAGTAAATTTGACTTTTCTGAATTATATTTCAGCGAAGAAATAATTTTAAATTATAATAACTCAATTTTAGAAAATTCTGAAAACCTAATTATTGAATCTGTATCAAAAAATAGTAATCAAAAAAAATTAATTTTTATAAATGAAAAAAATAAGCTTATTGATAAAATAGAAATCTATAACAATAAAAACAAACTTGTAAAATCAATCTTATGTGAAAAATTTGATAGTATTGATAACAATATTTTTATTTCTAAAATTATCATTAAAGATAATAAAAAAAAACACGAAGTAATTATAAATATTACTGATTTTTTAATTGAAAACTTTACGGATTTATCTATTTTTGAACCAAAGGGCAAATAATTGAATATAAAGACTTCAAATGATGAACTCAAGGCAAATAGACCAACATTGCAAGAAATTATCAAAATGAGACGTATGCCAATTTCAATCTTAGTAGAAAACATACGTTCGGTTCATAATGTTGGAGCTATTTTCAGAACAGCTGATGGTTTCGGAGCAGAAAAACTATGGCTAACTGGTTACACAGCGCACCCTCCAAGAGATGACTTGTCCAAAGTTGCATTAGGAGCAGAAAAATCTGTACCGTGGGAATATTGTGATAATCCATTAGAATCAGCAAAAAAGATTAGATCACTTGGTATTAAATTAATAGGAATTGAACAGTCAAAACGATCTATAAACTTCAATGAATATCAATGGAAATTTCCATGCTGTTTTATTTTAGGAAATGAAATAAGTGGTGTATCTGAAGAATTACTAAATATAGCTGAAGATCATGTTGAAATACCAATGTTTGGAATTAAACAAAGCCTAAATGTAAGTGTAGCAGCAGGTGTCATTGGATATGAGGTGGCTCGCATCTATAATAAATATGGTAAATTAAACAAATGAGTTCTATAAAAAATATCGCAACAAATAAAAAAGCTCGTTATGATTATAAAATTATTGATAAGTTCGAAGCTGGTATAGTTTTACTGGGAAGTGAAGTCAAATCTCTACGTGAAGGAAATGGTAATATTAAAGAATCCTATGTAAAATTTTTAAAAAAAGAGCTATGGTTAATTGGTATGCACATTGCTGAATATTCTCACTCTGGACATAATAGTCATACGCCAGTTCGAGATAGAAAATTATTATTACACAGAAGAGAATTAATCAATTTGAGAAAAAAAGTTGACGTAAAAGGTGTAACAATGGTACCTCTTTCAATGTATTTTAAAGATAGTATAGTGAAAGTTGAATTTGGATTAGCCAGAGGAAAGAAAAACTGGGATAAGAGACAATCAATTATGAAAAAAGATATTGAAAGACAAACTCAAAGGTCATATAAAGGACAAAAAATTTCATTATGAAAAAATTTCCAAACTTAAATGAACAAATGGATATTATTAAAAGAGGTATTGAAGAAATTATTCCTGAAGATGAATTAGTAAAAAAGATTGAAAATTCAATAAAATTAAATAAACCTTTAAAAATAAAGTTTGGTTGTGATCCCTCTCGCCCTGATTTACATATTGGACATGCTATATTATTAAGAAAGCTAAGACAATTTCAAAATATTGGACATTTAGGAATTTTACTCATAGGTGATTTTACTGCAATGATTGGAGATCCAACTGGAAAAAATAAAACAAGACCTCAAATTACAATAGATGAAACCAGACAAAATGCTGAGTCATATATTGAACAAGCTGGAATTATCCTAAACAATGATAAGCTAAAGGTAATGTACAATTCTAAATGGCTGAATTCGATGCTTTTTTCAGACGTAATTAAATTGACATCAAAATATACAGTTGCAAGAATGTTAGAGAGAGATGATTTCAATAAAAGATTTAATAATGGAATTCCTATTTCTGTACATGAATTTTTATACCCACTAGCACAAGGATATGATAGTGTCCATATGAATGCTGATATTGAACTTGGTGGTACTGATCAAAAATTTAATTTACTTGTTGGACGTTATTTACAAAAAGAAATTGGACAAGACCCTCAAGTTATAATTACGGCCCCACTTCTAGAAGGTACTGATGGAAA
>MDSZ01056749.1_pt1 | contig 18164 bp, 13 predicted proteins | sample 811201 | NCBI WGS metagenome assembly MDSZ01 (sample SAMN05326647, study PRJNA326480) | marine metagenome | isolation source: seawater | place: Indian Ocean: North | collected 2010
GCGTGCAACAGGCGTGCAAAATCTTCATTCACTACGTCACGTCCACGGCGAACGACATATGCACGGAAAGTAAACGGAGCACGCTGTCGGCGGTGCGTTCTCATCGTTCGGACGATACGCGATGGGTTTTTGAATTTTTCCCCCACACTTTTGGTGGGCGCTTTTGAGTAAAAGGGTGGCAAATGTCTTCGTCAAAATCGCCTTTCGCTCGGACGATCGACGTTTACGTCCAAAGAAGAACGATGATGATTCAAAAAACGGAGCAAAAAGCGTCGTCGTCAAAATCATCGTCGCTTTGTTGTTGGATGTTTTTGTCGTCGTTTTCTCTCTTTCTCTTTTTCTCTCTGACACAAAATATTCCATCTCTCTCTCTCGCGCGCTCGCGCAGGACGACGTCATGCGCGCCATACGCGAGATTGATTTCCACGAGCTCGAACCGGCGCTGAAAGAGCACTTGAACCGGGCGAAAGCGGCGGCGGCACAGAGACAGGCGTTGGCGGCGTCGGCGGCCGAGCACGCGCACCAACAAAAAAAACAGAAAGTAGACGCGGAAGAGGAGGGTACTAAAGAAGATGGAGACGACGACGAGGAAGAGGAAGAGGAGATAGAAGAAGAGACGGCGTTGCGACGCGGCGAAGAAGAGTAGTCGTAGTCGCGTACGTCTCGACGATACGATGGAATACTTCATGTACACAAAAAAGCGCGCGTACTTGTATAGACACAAAAAAACACTACGACCAAATCATCCATACGCGCTGCTCGTTGAAGAACGCGTACGTACGTCTCGATCGAGAAACGTGTATTCGTTCGACTCGGGCGAACACCGCTTCTCTTCTTTTTGCCCCTTTTTTTCCAATCGATCGTTCCACACAAATACGACAAAAGACACTTTGCGCGAGACGCGGAGCAACCCTCAGACCGGCGCTTTGTTTGGGACGCATTTTCGTCGAAAAGCGCGGTGGTGGTCTCTGCTTGCATGCAGTGGTGGTACTTTTGCCTTCGCTTTCAACGTTGTCGTCGTGTTTGGGAACGAAGAGGCGTTTACTAAAGGGCATTCGGAGGGAGGCCGCGCTCTCCTCTCTGCATCGACCAAGAGGAGGTTCGTCGTCGTTTACGTCGTCGTGTGTGTGAGAGAGAGATCCCGCCGAGACACGCGACTGAGGAGAGAACTACTATGAAGCGCAACTATCAATCGGTCCCGTCGTCGTTCGCAACAGAGTCCACGACGACCGGCGGCGGGAAACCAACAAATAATACATTGGAACGGGTGAAATCCTTCGAAGAGTTACAACACATCGAATCGGAATCGAAGTTGTACTGGGTGAAGTCCACCTTCTTTCTCCTCTCGTGGGCGTTCGTGTCCGGTGGGATTATTTTGGTGAACAAGTACATATTCGTGAAAGACAACTTCCCGTACCCGATCGCGGTATCAGCGACGGGACCGTTGTGCTCTTGGATCGTCGCGACATTACTCATTGGATCCGGGAGGGTGACCATAGAAAATAGGATGACGGCGCGGGAGTACGCGACGATTATTATTCCGATTGGTCTGTTCACAGCGATTACGTTCGCGAGCGGAAACACGTTGTATTTATACTTGAGCGTCAGTTTTATTCAAATGATTAAGAGTTTAAGTCCAGTGGTCGTGTTTGTGGTTTTAGTTTTGTTAGGAATGGATAAGCCGACGTTTACGAAGACGTTTGGGATCGTCGTGACGAGCTTTGGAATGATGGTAGCGTGTTTAAGCGAGAGCAGATTGACGTCAATCGGGATCATGTTGATCGCTCTGAGTGAATCGAGCGAGTGTATTCGAATGGTGTTTTTTCAGCACATGTTGTCTAGTCGATGTTTTGGAGTTATCGAGGGTTTGTTTTATTCCGCGCCGGCTAATTTCCTGTTTTTGGTCATCTTTACCATTATGTTCGAGTACGGGGAGATGGTCGAGACGGAGGCGTGGAGACGACCGATGGAAAATCCGTTGCCATATATAGTCGTCGCGTTTTTCGGTTTTTTCGTAAACGTGACGACGATTGGAGTGATTCAAACGTGCGGATCGTTGACGTTCAAAGGTGCCGGGCAGGTGAGAAACACGATGGTGATTATGTTGTCCAGTTGGTTATATAAAGAGAAGCAAACAATAGTGCAGCTCAGCGGTTACGTTGTTTCGATTGTTGGATTTTTCATTTACCAAACAGCGAAATCGGCGGAAAGTTTAGACACGATCACGAAGAGCGCGGAGTTTATGGCTGGTGAGCCATTTGTGCCTGGGTCACCGATTTGGGAAGGGTCGGAAGAGTACACTTGGGCGACTAGTCCGCAATGGAAACAGATAAAAAAAGGCGGGATTTTCTCAAATTTTCTGTTCGCCAATAACAAAGGGTCTTCGGATAGCTTAGTCGGCATGACGAATGTAGGTAATGGCAGCATGGGTACTATGGGCAATAAAAACAACAACGCGAGCTTTTCCGGGTCGGAGGAAGAAAGACAGAAAATGTTAGGCCCGACGCTGAAGGAAATCGAAGAGATCAAATTGGCGCAGTTGGCTAAGCAAAGGTCGAAATCTACCGCGGATTTCAACGTCGATGAAAACGGCGGGTTGGTGGTGACGCCGAAAACCTCAGATCTTGGTTCGGGAACTACCAGTCAACACTTTATTTTGAGTTTACCAGAGGATTCAGAACGCGAGAGAGATCCGACCCGAGCCGCCAGATGGGGCGTTTAATAATAAAAATAGTTCAATTCATAGTTTTTAGTTTATGCGTGTGTGTAGAATACTTGTTTGTTATTTTTAGATTCTTTACACATATATTAGATAGATATTTTCTCCTTTCTCCTTTCCTCTTCTTCTTGCCGTCACGGCGGATTCGCGCAATTCAATTCCGATGATATATATAATTCTATTGTACATTTTCCCGCCTTCTTTCGACCATAATAATAATCTCGTTTTTTCAAAGGACGGTTCCATCTGGAATTTTGGCGTCCTTCAAGACGCACGCAACCCCGTCCACAATCTCAATCATCCCTTGTAACTCTTCTCTCACGTGCACGTTACCATTGCATTTTAAAATGCAATTCTTACCAACGCTAGCCCCAGTATCTAAAACCACGTTTTCCATTTCGGTGTTATCACCAACGACCGTCTTCGCGACAACTTCCGGCGATCCAACGATAACGACGTTCTTCAATCGAACGTTTCCACCGATTTGTGTCGTTGGGCCAACGACGGAGGATTCGATAAACGATCCGCTTTCGCCGCTTCTAACGACGCAACCGTCTAAGATCAACGACTCTTGGACTCTGGCAAAACCGATAAACTTCGCTGGTGGTAAATACCTCTCTCTTGAGATGAGTTTCTGGTCGGATCCGAACGCGATCAACTCCGCAGACGGACCTCCTCTCGCCATCTCGATGTTCGCTTGGAACCATTCGGAAAACGAACGCAATGGAGTCCAATAATCCTCGTGTTTGTGAGCGATAACCTTCATCCCGCGTTCAATCGCTTGGTTAATCACGTGCTCGCCAAACTCAAAGTAATCTCCTCGTTCCCTCGATGGGTTTAAAAGCAACAAATCCTTCATCGCCTCGGCAGATATTATGTAATTCCCGGTGCTTATGTGATACGAGTGTCGTTCGTCTTTATCGACGAGTTCGCGAAAGATGTTCGAAAAATGAGGTTTCTCGTGCAACCGCTTGACGACGCCTTTCTCACCTTTCGTCGTGACTTCCGTCAAACCAACTTTTAAATGGTTCGACTCGAAGTGTAAGTGAGACTTTTCCAACTTGGACGAGTGGCATCGTTCGCCTTGTACCATCATAGTAATCGCCGCGCCGGAGTCGTTGTGCGCCTTCAACATCTCATTGAAATCCGATTTGTGCAACTGTTCTCCCGAGCACACCAAATATGCCTCTTTTCGGTACAATCCTTGATTGCTACTCACGCCTTGTTCGATGGCGACGTCAAAAGATTGCGCTTCCAAGTGCGCTCTCACCGCAGCCGCGCTTCCTTTCGGCCACTCGTCTCTAGTTGGAGTCGCAGCCATTGGCAACACGCACACTTCCGTCGTCGATCGTCCCATACTGGAATGTTTCGAAAAAGTCATGTTCACGTGCTGGTTCAAAGACCGCGAGTTGTATTGTGTCAAAACGAAAACTTTCCCAAACTCGGCTTTCAAGCACGACGCGACCGGGAAATCAATCAATCGGAACGAACCACCAATGCTCAACGCGGAAATCGCTCTATTTCTCGTCAATGGGTTCATCTCCCCAACGCCACCGGCTAATACGATCGCGGTGACGTCTTGCGCGGAGACTTTTGCGATGGCGTTCATTTGTCGTCGTTGTTGTCCGATCGCCTTCAGATTCGCTCCGTTCTTATTATCTTCGCTCGTCCTCGACTTGCTCAACCTCGATTTACTCGGTGACGACGCTTCCACCCGTTTCGACGTCATCACATCGATCGTTTCCGCCGTTGAATTCGTTTGCACGCGAAAAGGCGCGTCCACGTACGAGTTTCGCAACATATCTCGCTTGTGCTCTTCCACGAGCTCCTCTTCGTCTACGGAATTTAAGCTTCTGTCTTGTTGCGTTTTGACCGCGTCTGTTTTCACCTCGTCCCCTCTTTGCGGGTGGTGATGATGCGCGTGGTGCACGTCGGATGTCGACCCGCCGCTGCCTCCGCCTCCTCCTGGCGCCGAAGACGACGACGCCTGTGAAGTCGATCTCGTCGAATCGCACGAGATTCGCGTCGAAATCATTCTTCCCGACGACGACGCGTGTCCAATCGATCCGTTCCTCGCGGCGCCTTCGCTCGACGTCGAGGACCTTCTCGCCATGAAGTGTTCTTTCAGCGAGAACTGGGAGTGGCTCCCCACCACGGACGGCGGCGAGCGGCTCAAAAACGCCATGACGACTGTGGTCTCCGCACTCTCTTCGCCTTCCTTTGAATGCTCTTTCGCGGGGAAAAACGAAGGTCGATTCCCGCCAATTAAAAGGCACAATTGGGAGATATTTTTACAGGAATTCTTTTCTTCCTTCAAAGCGAGAATTGAATTCTCTCTCTCTCTCTCTCTCTTTCCTCCCACGCGACGACACAAAAAGCGCGTCGCCTTTTCTCGCGAACGCGCGGATATATCGCGAGAGCGCGCGTTTCTTCCCTTTTCCTTCTTCGCGCGTGTTCGCGTGTCGGTCCTTTGCGGAGAATTCCGGATTAATGAATCTCACGCGTAATGAAAAAAAAAAAGAGAGAGAGAGAGGGAAAGAGGGAGGTGCCGGCCACAGAGAGTGTCTCTTTTTAGCAAATCTTTTCCTTCTTTTTCCTTCTTTTTGCCTCTTTTTCCTCTTTTTCGAGCCCCTTTTTGGGGAGATTTTTTTTTTCTTTTTTTTTGTGCTAAAAATGTGTTTAGGGTTACAAAAAGAGGGTTTTTTTTAGTAGTGGTGGTGGTCGTGGGGAAGGGGTTCATTTTTTTTTTGTCGTTTTGGTGTGAAAAGACTTTTTGTGTGCATTCTTTTTTTTTTTTCAACGAAAACGCATTCTTTTTGATCATCATCATCATCATCATCTACATCAATCATCTCGTGCGTGTCGTCGTCGTCGTCGAATAATAATAATAATCGCTTTATTCGTACGTGGTGTTGGTGAAAAGACGTTGTTCGAAACGCTTTGACGAGGAGACGTCTTTTCCACGCGACAAAATGAACACCGCGGGGGCGCCTCGCAGTCGTCGTCCTCCTCCTCCGATTTTTACAAAAGCGTTGGACGCGCTGTTGTTCGTGTCCGCGACGAAACGAAAAGTGGAGGAGAGCAATCGGAAACACGCGAGTCTGATCGAAGAAAGAGCGAAAAAAGTGAGAGAGGAAGCGAATTCGAAACGGCGGCGACGGAGAAGGAGTTTTTCGTCCTCCTCCTCGGCGGCGGCATTCGAGAGAGGGATACAACGCGAGTGCGAGAGAATATTGGCAAAATTGAGAAACGTAAAAAATCGCAATAACGATGCGCGCTAAAGGCGGGGATGAGGGTGTGAATATGTGCGTGTGTTTCGTTCGAATAACAACAAACAATAACAACAACAACAACCGCAACTCTCTTTCTCTCGTAAAAATAATTTAGATAAAATACATGAGAGAAGAATGTCTTCTTCTTCTTCTTCTTCTTCTTCTTCTTCTTCTTCTTCTTCTTCTTCTCACCCCCTCCCTTTCCCGCACTTTCCATCGTCCGAGCCGGACTTCAGTTACACACACACACGAGTAACTTCGACACGCAATTAAATTGCCACACCATCTTGTTGTTGTCCTTCGCCACCTTCGTCGGGGGACTTGACGCAACTTCTCGCAACGGATTCGAACAGTCGTTCGATTTCTGGTGCGCACCTCGTGAATCCGTGCGCCCAAAAGTTGTATCTCGGATTTTTAATCAACTCCACAAAAGTGACCAGTAATCCCCATGGATGTGGTCTGTTGACGACTAATCGTTCCAATAAAACTCGCGTAATTTGTTCTCGAACTAACTCCGATTTTGTTTCTTGGAATAAGCATAAAGTTATGCAACTGAAATAATGCGTGTGCGAGTTTGGATACCGCAACTGGTTCGCGACGGCGCTCATGAAGTAGTATCGACCTTCCGCATCTAAACTTTCATCACACAACTTTTGCAACAATTCCATCGGACTCGAATTCAACACGGAATTGCGTGCATTCTGGTTCGCCGCGATCGCGTTGACGCCGATGTACAACACTAACGCGTTCATCATAGGGACGTCGTATCGCGTGCCGGTTTGCATAGCTTTTTGACCGGGGAGCAAAATGTCGTCGCGAACTTGTTTCGCAACTTGAGACGCGTTGGACGTGTTCTTTGAACTCAAATAGTTGTCGATGGTCACTTTTACATTCGATTGGTTGAACGCTGGATCGTTCAACACGAATTGCGTCGCGTTGGTCGGTTCTTGCGAAATTTCTGGCAGTAAGTCAATCTTCAAGTTTGGCGTGAATGGATCTGGCAAACGCATGTTCCTCGGAAATGCGGATAAAACCAAGTTGCGCAGCTGGACGCAGTTTGTCGGCGTGGCATCGAGGAAGAACACGTGGTTATCGCAGAGGAATTCCGGGAAATCGTGCAACAACACCAAAAAGACTCTCAAGACGCCTTTATAGAGCAATTTGACCGGTTCGGTCAAGTTACACTCGCGCAAGTACGGTTCCAGAAATTTCAGCGCGGCACAAATCAAACGTTGCAACAACGGGCGACCTTTCCGCGCGTGGTCCAAGAGTAATCTCGGCATGAAGCATCGATGGGACACGAGTTCTAACCATGCAAACGCAAATCCAGGAACGCGCATTGGCTGCAAAGCCAACAAAGCGGAAGCAAACGCCGCTAGCACTTGCGGATGCGACGAATCTAACACCGCATCCGGAGCGCGCATTTCGTTGAGTAAGCCGCTCAACGCTCGAAAGTATGGTTTCGGATTGAACTGCGGACCGCGCTCGTCCGTGTCTCGCATCGCCGTGCGAACGATGGCGACCAACGCGCGTCCAAAGAGCGCCAAACGTTGCTGCGGTGATTCTTCCGGGCGTCTCACGAGACGCGTGACTAAACGACAATACGCGTCAACCGCAGCAAAGCTCATGGAACTTTCCTCGCCGCCTTGATTCTTCTTTTCGCTGCCGAGGCAATGCGTCACCGCGAGTTCGACCAAGACGCGCAAAAAGCCTTCTTGCGCGTCTTCGCGAAGAAACGTCGTGCGTTCGAGTCTTTGCAAAAACATGACGGATCGATCGTCTCCAGGGGGTAAATCTTGCACTCTCACCCACTCGTCGAAGTGACTGGCGACTCTTTCGCGCATCTCCTTCGCGGATTTTTGTGCAGACGTGAAGTTACTGTCGTCCACCCCACTCCCCGGCATACCACCTTCGCTATCATCACCGGCTTTACCACCTCCCAAGAAGCTTGTTGTTCCCGATTGTTCGCTCGGCGGTGGAGGACCACCTGGCAATGGTGGTTGCGGCGGCGGCGGAGCGCCCGGTAATGGCGGTTGAGAACCAGGGAAAGCGGATTGCGGCACCGGCGGTTGTTGTCCGCTCGGTCCTCCCGGACCACTGCCGCCACCAGAAGAAGACCCGACGATATTCGATTGCGTTGAAGTCGCGTTTCCACTCATCGGCGTCGGCGGCGCCAGCCTTGGAATTCTAGAAAAGTCGTCGTACACTTTCAAAGCGACGCCACTCATGAAGGTCGCACTACCAGGTCTCGGCGGACGCAAAGTCTCCAGTTGCAACGCTGCTGGGAACTTACCAGATAAAGCAACGCCACTATCGTAAAACGGGGCAGAAATCGACGACGGTTGTTGCTGCTGGGTTTCCTTATGTTGTCGTCGCACCACAACCGCCGGCGCTAACGCTTCGTCGACATCCCGCATCGCTTTTTCCGTGGCTGCTTTTTCAATCAACGAACATCCGAGCTCCAAGTTATCTTGCACCGCATTTTGGATGGCGTTTTCCAACGCTTGCGCCTCGCACGCGTTCGATGCACCCGCTCTTTGCACGAGCAATCGCAACTGATTCGACGCGGACGCTTTCAAAGGCTCTCTCGACGTTGCCAAGGCTAACGATCCAGCCAAAGAAGAAACCATAGCGTGCGCGGCTTTAAGTAACCGTGATGTGTCTGGATCGCACGCGAAATCTTTACGAACGAGTTCTCTGGAAGTCACGCATGCAATAGTAGCGGATCGTTCAACAACCGGCGAAACAATCTCTCGAATGCCGTGCGTCAGCGCGATTGGCAAAAATCGAACGAGCATCGCGCGAACACTCTCCGGAACGTTCGGTTGCGGGTGCACGCGAGCATGCGCTTGAATGTTCGGCAAAGCTTGCGCATCCGATAACGATGGTTGCTCTGCTGCCATGTTCTGCTGGCGTTGCTGTTGCTGTTGTTGTTGCTGCATGTCTTGTTGAGGAAGCTGCTGACCCCAGCCACCTCCCATGCCGCCACGCTGCTGACCTTGCAAAGATGGGAGTTGGCCGTCGCTCGAGGCAGTTTGCAACATGCCCCCTGGAGCGATACCATTCAAACCGGCAGGAACCTTGTCAGCGACGAAATCGGGATTGTCGATGTGCACGCGTTGTCGATTCTGTAACAAATTCGAAGGTTTGACGTCCTTGACGCTCAAATTGAAGTGCTTAAACAATCTCTCAGTTTCAAACTTCAAGTTCAACTTCAAGTCGCGATCGAGGTAAATCTCAGCTAACAACGCTAAAATCGCCGCCGTCCACGGGTTTGGAGGCTTGAAGACAAAGTTATCTTTCGCGGGTTCCAGAATCTTTGCGACAAATGGGATGACTGCAATCATGCGTCCAGCTTCGTAGGCATCTAAAATCAATCCTTTCACGTCGAGATCAATCATCAGCACCGGCTGCAGACGCGCGATGGTTAATCCACCGAGCCATGAACCGAGATTTTTCAACAACGAGCGCTCGCCTGAATTTGTTTTCACTTTCCCACTCGTCAGCAAAACCTTAACGTTGTGGTAGGTCGCGCGAAGAATCTCTTCGAACAATTTTTCCTCTCCAATTTCGTCGAGCATTTCGAGATATAACGAGTGGAAGTTCGGCTCAATAGCCGCTCTTTTCACAACCATGTACGTTGCGAACCACTCGTAAAACTCTGGCTTGAGCTTTCCTTTGACTTCTTGACCTTTTAACTTGACGTTTTCACCGGACAAGTTGTTCACGGCGAAGTGAATCTGATCTGCGGTTTTCGAATCCGGTGAAGCTGTCGCCGAATTTGAAGCTTGCAAAAGCGTATCCAAGTTGAGAGAGGTCGCGAAACCGGACGGTGCCGACGCGATCGCTGTTGCTGAACCCGATCGCGACATATCTCCACCATCTTTGCTCGAAGACGGTAACGACGAGCCCGAGTGCAACTTACCCTCTTTGGTAGAAGATGAGTCGATCCCGAGCACAGACGCCGCCATATCCGTCGCTGTCGTCGCGTTTGCGCTCGTTGCTGCGCTCTCCGAAGCCGCAGTCGCTGCTGCAGCCGCAGACGATGCCACTGCTGCAGTCGCTGCCGCTGCTGCCGCGGAGTTTGCGGCCGAAGCTATGTCATTGAAACTTAACTTCATGCCAGCCACTCCCGCTGCTAATCCGTGAGCGTCCTCCGGGCCTCCCATGTCAGGTTCGTGTATGCCGAGCGCTACTTGCGTTGGCTCTGAAACTATTGGAACATTTCCAATGAATTGTCCCAGATCCGGTTGCGCTTGACGCAAGTGTTGAATCTGCGCTAAGTGTTGGCAATATTGCGGCCATTCTGACAAGCGAGTCTTGAATTGTTCCAACGCTTCAGAACCAAACGCGAACATTTTCGACCCAAACGGTTTGCGCAACGCATCCAAGACGCAACGTAAAGCGACACCGAGCGTTATGTTACTCACAAGCTGACGCTGCACGAGCTGTCCAAACAACACGGCAGTAATTCGTAACTCTTTGTCTGGGTACTTTGGAAAGAACCTATACTCATCGAACAAATTGTGCACCATGCAGCTAAAAACTTCGCGTTCGCGCGGGGTGTTCGATCGCAAAAACCCGCCTAACATGTCAACAAGATCGTTGATTTTGCGTTGACCGGCGTAAACTTGCTGAAAGTGAGCGTTCGCTTCGGCTTCGATGTCAGCGGGGAACCCGTTAGATATCCCAGGATTCCCTGACGCGCTCGTCGTATTTCCAGAGTTCCCACCGCTCGGGCTACCCCCATCCGCATTCGTAGCGCTCGCATCGCCCGCGGACGATCCTCTCTGAGAAAATGAATTTTTAATCGTTTTAATATCGCTCTTGTTCTCCGATGAAATCGACGCTGCGCCTTCCAGGCACTCAAAGAATAGCTTTGCAGTTTCAGAAGTTACGTTTAATCCTTTCACGCTTTGTCCTTCGGATTCTAAACAGCGTCTCCTCAAAAACGCCGCGCACGCTCTCGCAAAATCGTCCGGATTCCCCGAAGCTCCAGTGCTATTGTTGTTCTTGCTCGAAGATCCAGAAGCAGCTAAAGAATCTCTTAGGAATTTTTCGAGATTTAAGTATTCGCGACGGGACGCCAATGACGCGATTTCGATACCCATCAACATTCCGCTTCGTTTCGCCGCCGAATTTGCATTGTACGACGACGCCAACTGGCTAATCTTTTGTAATACTTTAGCTAAATTCTTCATTTCCGAAATAGCGTCCACAATTCGAGGTATGCACGCGTTGTTGCTTTCGTAACTCGTACTCATCGCTTCAATAACCGCGTCTGGCAAGTGCGTGAACGCGGCGGTTAAAGCGTACTCTCTCGGCGCCGAGGCGTTTTGAAAGTTTGAGAATATTCTCGTCAACGATTTCTCGACGACATCCGAAGCGATCGAAGATTCCGCGTTTTCGGCGCGAGAAATGGCAGCTACGACGTAATCCGCGTTTGTTGACGTGCCGCGATCCAACACTTTCGCGGCGATGGGTTTCAAAAAGACTTCTTCCGTATTATTCGAGGTATTCTCCGCTAACTTTGTCAACACCAACATCAAATCAACGCAAGACCAACGCTTAATTTCGCTCTTCTCCCCATTCGGAGGGAAACACGTCACTCCAAACTCCCACTCCATCAAACTCGGCTCCACCGCAAAGACTGCCGCACTCAACAGTTTCATTTGTGTCAATTGCAATTCGCTCGGCCAGATGATCCCATCTCCAACGACAGCTTGTGCAGGAAATGGACTCCCCGCGCCTCTGCGATACATCTCTACCAACCTAGAAAAGAAACTAAAATACGGCGGAAAAGACCCTTGTTCGGCGGCCACGTTCATTTGCTGCAAACTCGATTCAAAATCCGGACTCAACTCCACTTCAAACCCGCTCGAAAACATCTCGCTCTCTGGATCCTTTTCTCGCAAACTCAAAATAGCATCCTTCAAGTGCATCACGACGCTCTCTCTCCAATCCAACTCCGGATGCGTCTCTCTCACTGCGTCCGCCACGGCTTCGATGTTCCAGGTTTTCGCCCTATTCGCCGCTTCCGTCGGCGGCGGCAAACCCATAGCCGAAGCCAAATCGGCCAACGATTGAGATGGCACGTCTCCTAAAGATCCATCGCCGGTCTTGGCAATCGTCACGAGCAGCACCGCTAAACCTTTGTTATCGATCCTCGGCAACAGCGCCAATATCTGTTTCAAAGACGCTTTCGTGTGTGCCGAGGCGTAGCCCAATTCTTCTAAAGCCGCAGCCGTGGACGACGCAGACGCCACGCGAGAGGCGATATCGTTCGCCAAAGGCGAAGATTTAGACACGCCTTCTCCCATTCAACGTTTCTTTCTTTCTTTCGTCCTTTCTCTCCCTAGTTACTCCTCGCGCCCTCTCCTCTCTCCATGCACCGCGATTCCTCTCTAATTCTCACGATCACCCCCTCAAAAGTCTCTCACAAATCGCAACGTTTTGTTGCGCGCAAAAAAGCCTCCTCTTCTTCCTCTCTCTCTCCCGCGCTCTCCCCGTCGCGACAAAACGGCAGCGTTGTTTGTATATCGGAAAAAATTCTCGACGACACCACCAAAGGAGAAGAGAACGACACCCTGTCCGAAAGCGTTCAAAACAAAAGGAAGTGCTTCTTCTCTATATAATAATGAATGCCTCTTCGTCGTCGTCGTCGTCCTTCTTTTTCGTCTTCACACACACACACAAAAAAGACGATGACACACTAAACCCTATGTAGAGAGGCGATAGGGTGTGTCTTTTCTTTTTCTTTTTCGTCGTTTTGTCGTCCTTGTTTTGTTGTTTTTCACCAGCGATAATCAGTAGTGGGAGAGAGACTTGTGATTCGAAAAAAAAAGGCAAACGAAACGCCGCAAAACGAACCAAATCCCTCACCTTTTTATGTTTAGGGTAACAAAGGAACATAAAAAAAGGACAAAAAAAAGGCAAAAAAAAGAGGGACTTTGTGACGTGCGTTTTTTCTTCGTGTGCCGACATCGTCATCGAGAAGAAACCATATAATCGTCGTCACATTTTTTACATCGCTCAGACGGAGTCTCCCGACGACGACGACGAGAACTTTGGCAACGCTTAAGAGAGAGAGAGAGAGAGACCCCGTCGTCGCGACCTTAAAACGAAAACGAGAAAAGGGTAAAGGTCTTCTTCTTCTCGAGAACTTTAACGGTGCGCATCGAAAAAAAAAACGTTTCGACGACCGTCTCTTCGTTTCTAATTTTACAAAAGCTCTTTCTGTCGCGTCAAATGCGCGCTTATTAAGAAGAAAGGGCGTCGACAAAAGGTCGCGTTTTACTGCGCCTCCGACTGTACCCACCGTTTTGGACGACGAAAGCGCGGTGTCGTCGTCGCGAGGAGCCTTTTTTTGTCGAGACGTACAGTAAAGGCTTTTGGAAAGGACGAGGAGGAAGAGGACCTGAGGCTTTGTCTTCTCGGAACCACCGTCCTCTTCCTCTCTTTGCGTTTTTTGTACAAAAGGAAGGGGCAGACTCAAAGAGACCGGTCCACGGAAAAGGACGAGACTTTTAAGGTCGCTTTCGAGTACTTACGAGTCCCATCACAAAAAGAAAAAAGAAGAAAAAAGTCGACCTCAAAAAAAAAAAAGAAGACGAATACTACTCCTACGACGACGACGGAGACGGAGGAACTGACCAAAACGCTTTTGTTTCTTTCTCTCTTTTCTACCTTTTGTCCAATTTTCAGATGACGGCGAAGAGAACGCGGAGGAAGAAAAAGGAGGAGATCGAGAAGAAGAAGAAGCAAACGACGACGACGACGACGACGACGACGACGACGACGACGACGAAAAGGAAAACGAGGAAAGCGGGGCCTCCTTTGCCGGCGGCGGCTTTAGGCCCTTCTTTGACGGCGGAGGCGGACGACGACTTCTTGCCAAACGCAGCTTTGTTTTGGAAGGAGATCGATGAAGATCCGGGGAATTTCTTCTCGTTCGGTACTACTAACGATGTTAGGAACGAGGATTATGCAGACACACACTCCACGTCGGGATCGATTGTGGCGCCGATGTCGCTGGAAGAAACGACTACAGATGCATATTATTTCGGGACGGATATGCGAGTCGCCAAGACGCCGGAACGCGTTGTTTGTAATGTTAACGAGACGTCTTCACCGTGTGGAAATTCCCAGGGCGAAATGTTATTCGTACCAACACCATCGGCATCTGGAGATAAGGCGGCGGTAACTTCAGATTGTTATCACCAAGAACAAGGACAGAATGTACTCCAAGACGAAGAAGACGAGGATAATGACGGCGGTAGCTCTCGCAACTATCTCGAAGATCTCGCGGCAATGCACGGCATAGTGCTTCGAAGCACAGATGGTGACGACGACAATCTCACAGAAGAGGATGTAAAAACAGCAGCAGTAGTAACAGCAGCAACGGGTTCGACGGACACGTATGAAGAACAGGCGTATAATATTAGTCACATCACCATCGACGATGAGAAACGAAAGAAAGCGAATAAGACGTCGTCGCAAACATCAACACCCTCACCCTCACCATCGATTACTACGCGTTCGATCTCAAAGGCAAAAAAGAATGCGGAACGATTGAAACATCTCGCATCGAGGAAAAGATGGGAAGCAACGTTAAAAACAGCCACGGCAATTGCGCGAACAAACGTCGCAGAGGAAAAACTGCAGAACTTGGAGAAGGTGGCGTCGCAAAAGAATTTTTTCTTGAAAAGCGAGAGCAAGAACGGCGCTAGCGCGACGACTGGCATCGCCATTAGAAATACGAAAGGTAGTAGCGACGACGATATCACTACTAGCGGAAATATCGCGTCGAAAAGCTTGAAAAAATACGCCGTCGAGCACGTGTCGAGTATGTCTTCTCAAGAAGAAGTTCTCGCTCCTGCCGTGAAGAACAAGAAAGGGCAGCATAAATGGAAGCGCAGAGCTAGGCAGGAACAACAAAGACGCGTTATTGTAAAACCCAATGCTATACTCTTTACTAAAATGACGAAAGATACAGAACCAGCGGCAGCGTCTGACGAAAGTGTGAACGAAACAGTTCTTGACGAAGAAGAAGAAGAAGAAGAAGAAGAAGAAGAAGAGCGAGGCAGAATTACGCGAACGAGAAAGCGTCAGAGAGAGCAGCATCGGAAGGAACGAGAGCAAAGCAAAAAGAAAGTTAAATCAGGGACAACCACGAACTGCTCTTTCTCTGCGCTCTTGGAGCAGAACGACGACTCCATGAAGAAGCCCCCGCGAAAGAAGAAATATCAAAAGAAGAAGAAAACTGAAGAAGAAATAAAAGAAGAAAAAGAAGAAGAAAAAGAAGCGATGACAACAAAAGTGAACATTTCAGCAGTCGTCGATATCGGTGCGAGAGCCACCGACATGATTGTGTGCTCGACCACGGGCAAAGAACGAGTCATCGGATGCTTCGAATGTGGGATCACGCACACGCCGCAATGGCGTCAAGGTCAGCACGGTCCAAAAACGTTATGCAACCGCTGCGGCGTTGCTTATCGAAAACGACAGTTGCTTAATCACTCCATATTATTTTAATAAATTCATCTTTATCTTACTTACTTACCTAGTATATATTTGAAGTTATACCATATTACAACATTTAAGTATTGAACTACATGTGCGACGCACAAATGATAATCATCCGGTTTTCTCCTTCTCCTTCCTTTCCATATACCTCTCGATCGTATCCACAATCGCCCTCGTGCTGCTTTCGATTTCAATATTCACGCTTCCACCAACATTCTTCACCCTAAACGCTGTCGCCCGAATCGTCTCTGGAATCAACCACACATTAAACGTCCCTTCCTTTTCGTCCACTTCACCAACTGTCAACGAGCACCCGTCCACGGCCACGAACCCTTTCGGCAAAATATACTTCACAATCTCTCGGTCTCGGAGACGAAACCTGACCTCGCGATTGTTCTCGGTCTCCTCTTGCGCGCAAATCTCCGCCGTCGTGTGGACGTGCCCAGACACCACGTGCCCGCCAATCTCCTCGCCAAACTTTGTGCTTCGTTCATAGTTCACGGTATCCGAGACTTTTAACTCGCCTAAATTCGTCGCTCGTAATGTTTCTGCTATCATGTCGAAACTCGCCGTAGATTTTTTTACATCAAATTCCACCACTGTTAAACAAGTGCCATTGACGGCAATTGACGCGCCAATCGTGAGGTTCTCTAACGCGTTTTCCGGGAAGGCTAATGTCAACCGAGCAAAATCTCCTTGGATTGGAGTGAACGTGGTCACAGTTGCGGTTCCTTGGACGATGCCGGTGAATAATGCGCGCGTTGTGGTGTTGTGTTTTTGTCTAGAGTGCGGTCTTTGAGGAAACATTGATGAGCGCATCTGAGTTTGTTTTTGATGACTGCGACGGAATGTCAAAGAAGAGGAGGAAGAGGAAGAGGAGACAGTTGCTCTAGTAGATGCAAACATTGTATTTTGCGCGTGTCTGAGAGAAGACGCGATGGTTCTGATAATTTCTCTTTTAAAAGCGGATGTATTTGTGAGGAGATTGTGGATAGTGCGTGATGAGATGTGAAGAAAAAGCTGCTCTCTCTTGGAGCGCGCGCGCATGTGCGAATAAGTTTGCGTATATAACCACATATATTAAAGAAAAATATTGCGTTTCCCTCTCTCTATAAATAAACTTTTTCCGCACACCTCAGGCATCTTGTCTCTTGTTTCGTATGTGCGCACACAATAATGATTATACCTTCCCGCTTAAACTCGCGCTCGAACTCGCGCTATGAATAATCGTCCCAGCTTTTGCCTCTTCCTCCTTTTGCTTGTTCATAGCCTGAGTGTAATAAACCATCCCAATCACGGCTAACGTGCACCCTGCAACATTTTTACTCGTAATCGGGGCGTTAAAGCAAATGAACCCAAATAAAAACACTAAAACTGTTTTTATGTGTCCAATCACTTGGAACGACACCGCCGAAAATCTTCCGATGCACAAATATTGGGAGATATTCACCAACACCGCAAATCCGCACGAGACGCCTAAAAACATCAGACTTCCATTGGTCCATTCGTACTCGAACACGTTCTCGCCCCCAGTAACGAAAGTGTCCAGGATTGGCCCAAACACCAACATCGACACCGCCATCCACAAACTCGTCTTGGCTAATAAAAAATTACTCGTCACGTTGTGTTTCTTTTGTAAGTGCCCAACCAATATTTGCTGCGCGGATGTGCTCAACACCCCGACGCTCGCTGCAATCGTCCCGGCAATATTCATCTCCACATCTGAGACCGTCGCGACGGCCACTCCTGCCAAAACGACGATGATCGCTTGCACAACCTTCCTGGAAAATTTCTTGTTCAAAAACGACGCCTCTAATATGCACATGGTCGGTATCTGCGCGAGTTTACACACTTGGTAAAATCCAATCGTGTTCAACATCAGAGAGACGTTTAAACCAATGATTGACATGTTTGCGACGACGACATAAAAGACTAAATCTTTGAGCGGAAGTTTTTGTGTTTGCTGTTCTGTTTCCATCAACTTTTCGCTCAGACCGGTTTGCGAGCTCGAAGCCTCCCCTCCTCCAGCGCTCGATTTTTCTCTCTTCACGCACAAGTTTATAAACGCGGTGCAAAAAAAATGCAATCCGCACAGAGTCGTCGCGAATCGAAACCCGTACCCGGTCGAGCTCATCAGCTGTTTGTTCACCATGACGATGGCGACCGAGGAGAAGATGTTCAACGACCACGCGAGAGCGTCGATGGCGGTTTTGCCCAAAGCCATTCTTCTTCTTCTTTTCCAAATCAATCTCTCTAATCTCTATAGTACTCTATCTAAAATCCAAAAAGTATACACACCACGCGTAGACGCGCTCTGGGGAGTGACGCAAAAAACCGATGATCGCGCTGTCGTCGCGCGTGTGATCTTCTTCTCCTCTCCTTCTTCCACGGTCTCGCCGCTTTTTTTTTTTGAAGAAGAGGTACTACACGCGTTTATTAAGACGTGATGACAAGTCGTCGTCCAATGGGTGTGGTCCAAAGTCGTCTTTTCTTACGTTTTTTCGTCCACACGCAAAAGGAAGGACCTTTTTTTTTGGTTCTTTTTTTGCGGTTGTTGTGTGCCTTGTTTTTTACTCCTCCCATTTTTTCCCAGTATTATTTTTCACCCGGACAAAATCCCAACGCCAAAAAAAAAAAAAAAAAAAAAA
>MDSZ01060240.1_pt1 | contig 18163 bp, 15 predicted proteins | sample 811201 | NCBI WGS metagenome assembly MDSZ01 (sample SAMN05326647, study PRJNA326480) | marine metagenome | isolation source: seawater | place: Indian Ocean: North | collected 2010
ATGAGGATGCTGCAGAAAATTTATGTGCAGCTGCCCATCTAGGTGCATTTCCAACAAAACCTAATCTTTTTTGAAGTTTTAGATCATTTATTTTATAAACTAGCCCATCAACATCATAATCTAATTCATATCTTTTGGCTTCAAAGTTTTGGTGATTTTTTATTAAATCATCAGTTTTTGAAATAATATTATTATATTTACTTATTTTAAAACCCCATTTTTTCAAAGATTTTAAAAAATCTGATTGATTAATAAAGTTATTATTTTCGAATAAACCAAATGTGTATGCAATAAATTTTAAAGGTATTTTTTTAGTTTCTGAAGAATCTTTTTGCCTCAAAGAGCCAGACGCTGCATTTCTAGGGTTTGCAAATTTTTCTTTTAAATTTTCAAAATCATTTTTTTCTATGTATACCTCTCCTCTTATTTCAATACTTGATGGAAAGTCTTTTGTTTTAACAATTTTTGGAATGTCATTAATTGTTTTAAGATTTTCAGTAATTACTTCACCTTCATATCCATCTCCACGCGATAAACCCAGTATTAAAACTCCATCCTTATAAGTTAAAGATGCTGATATACCATCTATTTTAGGCTCAACACTATACTCAAAATTATATTTAGTATTTAGGTTTAGATAATTTCTAATTTTTTTCTCAAAATTAATTAGGTCTTCATAATCAAATACATTTGACAGTGATAACATGGGAACTTTATGAGATTTTTTTTGAAAAACTTTGGATGGTTTAAATCCTATTTTTTGAGAGGGTGAACTATCATGATTTAAAAATTTATATTTTTTTTCTAAATTAAGGACACTTTGTTTTAATTCATCATACTCTTTATCTGAAATAATAGGTTTATCTTTTGAGTAATATAACTCATCATGTTTTTTTAATTGATTAATTTTATTAATATAATTTTTCTTAATAGATTGTTTATTTTCCATTAAAATATTTTCGTTTTAATTTTTTCAATCAATGATTTGTTCTTTTTTTCTCTTTTAAGTTTAATTTGATTGGATGAGTAATTTTTATTGAAAACCTTATAAGATTTTTCGTACCATTCACTTGATTGATAATTATAACCTAAGATATATGCATAATTTTTTGCCTCATCTACTAGTCCAATTTTATAATGAATTTCTACTAATCTATGAAGTGCTTCTTCAATAAAAATTGACTCATCATAATTTTCAACTACATTTTTAAATCTATTTATTGCTGGTATCCATTTTTCTTTATCAAAATAATATCTTGCTAAATACATTTCTTTAGAAACTAAAAATTCATTTATTAACTCTAACTTAAATTTTGCGTCTAAAGAATAATCTGTGTCGGGAAAATTATTTATGACATATTCAAAATATTTTTTGGATTTTAAAATTGGTTCCAAATCTTTTGTTTCATCAACTATTGTGTCATAATAAGTTATAGCTAATAAATAATATGCATAATCAGTTCGTGGATGACGAGGATATCTTTTTAAAAATCTTTCAAGTTCATAAATTGCATCACTGTAATACCCCTGAGTATAATATGAGTATGCAGACATTAGCGCAGCTCTAGGAGCCCATTTAGATTGGGGAAATAATAATTCTGCTTCACCAAACTTTTGAGCAGCAAGAAGACCGTCACTATCATCTAATGCTTTTAATCCTTCCTGATAGGCATCGATCATTTGTAAATTTATTTCTTTTTCTTCAATAATTTCAACAGTGGGTTCTTCTTTTGCACATGAAATCAGAAAAGCAGAAGTTATAATTATTAAAAATGTGAAAAATCGCATATATATTTTTTAACAGAAATAAAAAAAATTTCTATTTTTATGCGATAGATTTTAGATAAGATCTGTCTAAAATTTGATATGGTAAAGTTTTTTCCTTAATTTCAATGACTGTAAAGTTCGATTTGTCAGAAAATAGTTTTTTTAAAATTTTATTTGTTAATCCATGACCTCCTTGAGATGTAGTCAAAGACCCAACAATTCTATATCCAGATAAATATAAATCTCCCATACAGTCTAATATTTTATGATTTACAAATTCTTTTGAATTTCTCAATCCACTTTTATTTAAGATTTCTTCTTTTCCAACTACAATTGCATTATCTAAACTTCCACCTTTAGCCAATCCCGCTTTTTTGAGTTTTTCAACATCTTCATATAAACAAAAAGTTCTTGATTCAAAAATGTTCTCCAATTCATCATTAAATATATTTACTTTATTTCTTTGTGTTGAAATTAATTCATTATTGTAATTAATCTCAAAATCTATTTCTGATGCAACACGAGATACATCTAATGAAATACTTTTTTTACCCTCTTGAAGGGAAACTTTTTTATTTATTTTAATAAGTTTTATTGGAGAAGAAGATGATTTAATTCCTGCAGATAATATTTTTTCAACAAAAATTTTAGCAGACCCGTCTAAAATTGGTAGTTCCTGAGAATCAACTTCTACAATCAGATTATCTATTCCTAAACCATATAAAGCACCCATTAAGTGTTCTATAGTAGAAACTTTAACTCCATAATCATTTGATAAAGTTGTGCATAAAGTTGTATCAATTACATTATCATAGGTTGGTATTACAATATTGTTAGACTTAAGGTCGATTCTTTTAAAAGTAATTCCTGTATTTGGTTCAGAAGGTAAAAGATGAAGATTCACATGTTTTCCCGTGTGAAGTCCTATTCCTTCAAATGAAATTTTTTTATTTATAGTTTTTTGATTTAAAATCGACATGCTAGATTTATATAAAAAAAGATTTGTCTTAAAAAAACAACTTATGTTACAAAAAATTGCTATTTGCTTGAGAAGTAATTAAATAATTTTTCAAAAAAACCTTTATTTTCAAGGCTGATAGACGATTTTTTAGTATTATTATCCTGATGACTTGCTAAAAATTTCATTGCACCTTCACAGCATTCTTTTGCCTCATCTTGTACAACGGACATTTCTTTTATAAAATTAAATTCTGGTCCAAATGATAAAAGATTATCGTTTAAAACTTTTGAACCATTTCCAATAAAGTAAAGTTTCAAATTAGAGTCAGAGTTGAAGTAATTTTTTATAGGACAGTTTAGAAATAAAAGCTCAATTATTTCCTCTAAGCGTGAATTTATTATTTTTCTTAATAAATCTTCGTCATTATTATCAATTAAATTACTATTAGTTTTATTATTTTTGGAAAACTTAAATTTTTCTGACTCAGCCTTTCTATAATCTAATTTCAAAACTTTACTAATATCTTTTGTAACAAGGTCCCCTCCTACAAAAGTATTATTTAAATATAAAAGTTTATTATCCTTAAAAATTGAAAGGCTGCTTTTATTAAGACCAATATCAATAAATGAACTATAGCCACTGATTTGATTTTTATTAATTATTTCCAAAGATTTAATATAACTTGTACAGAATATATTTTTGATTGTAATATGTTTTTGTAAAAATAACTTTTTGAAGTTTTCGCAAACATTTTTTTCTATCAAAATAAATTTGAGATCAATTATTACTTTATGTGCCTCCCTCATAATTTCATTTTGATATTCAGTTTCTTTATCGTCAATTAGTATTCGATGTTTTATTGTATGTATTATTTCTTTATCAGTATTATTAATTTTAATTATTTTTTCACAATCATTAATTAAATAATCTATTTCAATTTTTGAAATTATTTTTTTATCAAAAATTTTTTGTATTGAAAAATCTAATGAATGAATACTCGGAGAATCAATTAATAACGTAACTTCATTTAAATGTTTATTGAGATCGTTTTCTGCTTTTGTTATTAAATTAAAAATTGGTTGTTCTTTTGAAGACTCTTCAATTTTTGTATAATTGATTTTTTCTTTATAAAATGAACATTGATTTAGAAAAATCTTATCATAAACAGCTAAGTGCATATGTGTTGAACCAAATTCTAATATTGAGTTTGGAGAATCTATTTCTGTCATGATATAATAACTTTGTTTTTAATTCTTAAGTCAATTATTTCTAAGTCATTAATATTTGCTGAATTAATTATTTTTCTTAGAATTTTAATTGCTTCATTTACGTTACTTATTGGGAGTTTTATAAGTAATTTATTTTGATAAAGTAAATCCCATCTATTGGATTTAAATGAGTAAAATTTTTCAAAATCACTTAATATAAAACCATTTTCTAGTAGTTTTTTTTTTAGATTTAAAAAATTTTCAATTTTTACTTTCCCTATTATTAATGGTAATTTATCATCAGCAAGATTTTTATCTTTAATTTTTTTACCATTTTCTCCTATTAAAATTTTTTTATTATTATTGAAATAATAAGCTAATATTTTTGTACCTTTTAGTTCAACTTTTAAAATTGATGGATATTGTTTTTTTACCTTATATTCACTTATAATATTAAAATTTTCTAATGTATTAATAATATCTTCATCTTTAATCGAAAAAATATTAAAGTTATAAAATTGACTAAGAGAATTTGTTATTTCTTTATTGATGCTTTCATCAATAGTACTTTTTATAATTATTTTTTCGATTTTAAAAAAATTATTAATAAAATTTAAAGTATTGATATTGTGGATACTCAAAAGAATAAAAGGTAAAAATAAATATAAATAAATCTTTCCTTTATCTATTAATTGAAGCATCTTTAATCATCCATCTAATTAAATTATAGAAACTAATTCCTTTATATTTTGCAATTTCGGGAACTAATGATAGTTCTGTCATACCTGGCTGAGTATTAACTTCTAATAAATAAAATTTTTTACCATCATATCTAAAGTCGCTTCTTGTTATTCCTCTACAACCAGTAATTAAATGAGCCTTTAATGCAATATTCTCTACCTGTAATATTTTTTTTTTAGGTAAATTTACAGGAAGTATATGTTTTGTTTTTGCATTTTTATCGTATTTAGCTTTGTAATCGTAAAATTTTCTTTTAGGTTTTAGCTCTATAGTGCCAAGTTTTTTATTGCCCATTATTGCAACCTGGATTTCTCTTCCTGGTATAAATTTTTCAATCAAAATCTCTCTTTCGTGAGATAATTTTTTAACATTTTTAACAAAATTTTTTTCATTGCAAATATACACTCCTACACTTGAGCCTTCGTTTATTGGCTTAACAACAACTGGAAATTTTAGTTTATTTTTTACTGAATTTAATAATTTTTTATAATTATTTTTTAAATTTGACTTAAATATTAAAAATTTAGGCGTAAGGATTTTATTTTTCAAAAAAAACTGTTTTGAAATAATTTTGTTTATACAAATAGATGATGCTTTAACACCAGAGTGTGTATATTTTATTTTTTCATTTTCTAAAATTAGTTGTATGTAACCATCTTCTCCATATCTACCGTGTAAAGCATTAAATATTACATTAGGCTTAAATTTTTTAATTTGTTTAATAAAACCGTTTTTTGGATCTAGAGTCTTACAAACATAATTCTGTTTAATTTTTTTATAAACTGCTTTAGCAGTTTTTAAACTAATGTCTCGCTCCTTAGAGTAGCCACCTGCCAATATTAGTATTTTTTTCTTCATTATTATGAAGTTAATACTATTTCTAATTCAAGATTAACTCCTGTTTTCTTATACACATTTTCTATTATAAAATTGATAAGATTTTTCATATCTTTATAAGAGGCTTTCTCTTGATTAATGAGAAAATTATAATGTTTTTCTGAAATCTTTGCGTCTCCAAACATTTGATTCACAACGCTAATATCAACTGATTCTTCAATTAATTCCCAAACTTTTTTATCTGATTGATCAATAGGATTTTTAAAAGTACTTCCGCTAGTTTTTACCCTAATTGGTTGTGAAAGTTCTTTTTGGACTTTTAATTCTTCCATTTTTTTTTTAATAATATTTTTATCTGATATTTTACCTCTAAATGTTCCACTAAGATAAATTAAATCTTTTGGCAAGCTTGATGATCTATATTTAAAATTTATTTCAGATGATGGTATTGTTCGAACATTACCCTCAAAATCAATTGCCTGAACTGAAACAATTATATCTTTAAATTCTCTACCATAACAACCGGCGTTCATTTTAATTCCTCCACCTACTGATCCTGGAATACAAGAAAGAAATTCAAAACCTTCAATATTATTTTCCATAGCAAAATCAGAAAGTTTTTTATCTAAACATGAGCTTCCAGATATTATTAAATTTTCATTTAGTTTTGAGATATTATTAAAAGCTTTACCAAGCTTTATAATTGCACCATCATAAACCTCATCGCTGAATAATACATTTGATCCAGCTCCTAACATAAAGATTTTTCCTCTTTTTTGATAAATTTTAAGAAATTTTGACAAATCTCTTAAAGAATTTACAAATAAATAAATTTGTGTTTTTCCTCCAATGTTAAACCAGTTTAAACGTGATAAATCATGCTCAAAGGTTAAACGAGAATTATCTGAAAAATCAATTTTTTCTAAATCATTTAATTTCATTTAATTAATTTAGGTAAATTTCTAATCCAACTAGATATTGTTCCAGCCCCCATGCCAATTACAATTTTATCTCCATATATATTCTGTTTAGCAAATTTTGCTAATTCTCTTTCATTATTAATTATAATTAAATCAACTTTTGAATTTTTTATAATATCTTTAGCAAAACTGTAATAATTAAATTTTAATTTTAAATTTTCGCCTGCTTTATAAATTGGACATAGTATTACTTGATCAGAATATTTAAAACATTCTGTAAATTTTTTTTTAAGAGCATTTAATCTTGAAATTCTATGAGGTTGAAAAATTGATATAATTTTTTTTGATTTGTAAACTTCCCTTGTTGATTTTAATAATTCATTTATTTCAGTAGGATGATGGGCATAATCATCATAATAAATACTTTTCTCATGTTCAAAAATAAAATTAAATCTTCTCTGCACTCCTTTAAATTCAAAAACAGCTTTTTTAATTAAATTTAATGAAATTCCCATCAAAATTGCAACTGCAATTGAAGCACAGCAATTTTTTATATTGTGAATTCCGATTAAAGGTGTTTTGAAAGATTTTAATATTTTTCTTTGTTGGTTAGGTAAATTAACTTCAAGATCAAACTTGGATATATTTGATCTAAGTTTAATGTTTTTAATTCTAAAGTTTGATTTTTCATTTAATCCATAAGTAAGAATATTTTGATTTTTAATTTTATTTAGAATAGATCTATTATTCTTATCATCAAGACAAATTAAAGTTTTTCCAAAAGATGGTGTTTTTTCAGAAAATTTTATGAAACTTTTTTTTAAGTTTTCAATAGATCCATAGTATTCGAGATGTTCATCGTCAATATTTGTAATAATTGAATATGTAAATGGAAGCTGTAAAAAACTCCCGTCAGACTCGTCTGACTCTAATACACACCATTCCCCTTTTCCAAGTTTAGCAGAATTTCCTATTGAGTTAATAATCCCTCCATTAATTGTAGTAGGCTCTAATCTGGATTTCGAAAAAATTGTCGAAACAATGGAAGTAGTTGTAGTTTTTCCATGGGATCCTGCTATCACAACGTTTTTATAAAGCGAAACAATATTTGCTAACATTTCACCTCTTTTATAAATAGGAATTTTTTTTTTCTTTGCTTCTAAATATTCTGGATTACTTTTTTTTATTGCTGATGAAATTACAAGCATAGTTGCATTTAATAAATTTTTTTTTTTATGACCAATCTGTACATTTATTTTATTTTTTTTTAATGTCTCTATGTTTTTTCCACTTTGTTGATCTGAACCTTTTATATTGAATCCTAAATCTTTCATAATTAATGCAAGGCCACTCATTCCAATTCCACCAATTCCTACGAAGTGAATTATTTCTTTTTTTCCTAAACTAATTTTCATTTAAATTTTCTATTAACTTTCTGTTAATTATTTCCCAGCTAATATTTTCACTTAATTTTCTCAGGTTGTTTTTCTTATCTAAATACTCATTTTTTTTTTTCATAATTTGATCAATAATTTTGCAAATATCACCAGAATTAAAGTTTTTTTCCTCTAATATCCAGCAACAATTTTGATCAAAGTACCTTTTTGCATTTAAATATTGGTGGTTGTCAGTTGCATGAGGATATGGAATGGCAATAAATGGTATATTTAAATGAGTGAGCTCTGCTAACGAAGATGCGCCTGATCTTGAAATTGCAATATCAAATTGATTTTCTTTACAAAGGAAATTTTCCTCAAAATAAAATAAATTATTTTCTACATTGTGTTTTTCATAATCCTTTTTGTAATCATTTATATTAAATCCTTGAGAAATTTGTTGTTTTACAACAATTTTATATTTTTTACTAATATCAATTAATTCGTTCTTTAAATTTTTACTAAAAAATAACGATGCTTGACTTCCGCCAAATATTAATATTTTGAGTACATTGCTATCAACGAGGTTATTATTTATTTTGTAATAACATTTATTTAATAATGGAGGTATCTCTATAACCTTATTTTTAAATTTTTTTTTTATTCCCTTGAGATTTTTATCATAGCAAAAAATTTTATCTGCAATTTGAAGTAAAAATTTATTTGATCTTCCAATAATTGAATTTGGTTCAAACAAAAATATTTTTCTACCATATATTTTTGATGCCAAGACTAAAGGAAGACTCATATAGCCTCCAGTACTTATAATAATATCAAATTTATTTGTTCCCAAATTTATTATGGATTTAATAAAAGCAACAAATAAAAAAAATATCTTTAATGGAAAAAAATAAATTTTTTCAGGTACCTTTTTTACTTCAAAAATGTTTTTATCAAATTCTTTTGGAATAAACTTTGCTCCTCTACTATCTGTATAAATGGTAACATTAAATTGATTTTTTATATGATTAAATAAATTTATAGCAGGGATAACATGTCCACCTGAACCACCTGTTGAAATTAAAATATTTTTCATTGGATTACTCTTCTTTTTGTTAAATTTAAAATTATCCCAGAAATAATAGAAATACTAATTATTGAGGAGCCACCATAGCTTAAATAAGGAAGTGTCATCCCTGTAGTTGGTAACACTCTTAAATTTACACCAACATGTATAAAGGTCTGCATAAGTAATAAACATATTAATCCAATAAGAATCATCTTAGGGACATTGTCATTTGTATCTCTAATTTTTTTAAAAATGTTATAAGCAAAAAACATAAAAAATATCATAATTAAAAGTATTATGATGATTCCAAACTCCTCAGAAATTACTGAAACTATATAATCTGTATGAGCCTCTGGAATTTTCGAATTTAAAGTTCCTTCTCCAATTCCTTTCCCAAAAAAGCCTCCATCAATAATTGCCTCCGATGCTTTTTCAGACTGAAAATTATTATTTGAAGAGCTGTTAAAAAAAGAGGATATTCTTATTTTTATATAATTAAATTTATCAACAAATAAAATCAAGTATGCAAGTATTGAAATAAAAAAACCAAACAATCCAAAAAAAATTAATAAGTTTATTCCAGAGACAAAAACTAATACCAACCATGTAAGAATAATTAAAATTGATTGTCCGATATCTGGTTGTGAGATCAATAATAAAATTATTGGAATTATCACAAATACAGTTAATAAATATTTAAAATAAAGATTGTATTTCTGTTGATTTAGCAAAGTTGCTAAAAGCACAATATAGAATGGTTTAATTAATTCGACAGGCTGAAATCTTGGTAAAAAAGGAAGATCTAACCATCTTTTGGATCCTTTAACTTCTGCTCCTATAAGAGGAACCAATAGCAGCATCAAAAAAGATATAATAAAAAAAATTATTGAGACTTTTATTAAATAATCCTCTTTAAATAATGAAAACATAAACATTATAAATAACCCTAATAAGATAAACGATAAATGTTTAATAAAAAAATAATAAGAATTAGTATTTAATCTATCTGATGCAATTAAAGAAGTTGAAGCTAAAGAAAAAAATAAACCAGCGATAAAAAAAGAAATAATTAATAACAAAATAGTTTTGTCTACATTCTTCCACCAGCTATAATAATTTTCGTAAAAACTTAATTTATTAATCATCCTTATTTTAATATATATTTACTTACAAGTTTGTTAAAATTTTCACCTCTTTCTTCAAAATTTTTAAATTGATCGAATGATGCAGCAGCTGGGCTAAATAAAATAGTTTTATTCTTCTTATCATTTTTAATTTCTTTATAAATTGATAAAATTGCTTTTTTTAAAGTAACTAAGTATTTGAATTTAATTTTATTTCTAAACTGCTTTTGAAAGTAATTTTTATTTGATCCAATAATATAAGCGGTAATATTTTTATAATATTTTTTATTTAAATTGAATTTATCACCTTTTTTAAACAAACCCCCAACTATCCAATAAATATTTTCATAACTACTCAAAAGACCACTTGTAGAAGAAAAACTTGTAGATTTAGAATCGTTTATAATTTTTAAATTTATATTTTTATAAATAGTTTGTTTTCTAAATTTCAAACCTTTAAATTTATTTAATAAATTAAATATTTTAATATCTAAAATTTTAAATTTTTTACTAATGAAATATACGAAATGTATATTTTTTAAATTATTATTATCTAACAAATATGAATTTTTAATTTTTCGTTTAAAAAATTTATTCTTATTATATAATATTTTATTTAATTTTGATTTAATTTTTTTTTTATGAATAATATTATTTATAATAAGATTATTTTTCTCAATATATGATTGTTTGTTTTTCTCTTGATCATAAATTAATTTAAGCTTAGCTGATGCGTAATTATTTATATTTCCATGTCTTTCTAAATGATCTGGACTTAAATTTAAAATAGCCGCATGATCAGATTTAAAATATTTGCTATAAGAAATTTGATACGAAGATGCTTCAATAATAAAAATCGTTCTTTTCTTAATATTTTTTTCTAATAGTGGTGGATTTCCAATATTTCCTACTAGTCTGACGTCTAGATTGCTTGATTTAAAAATATCAAATAACATCTGGCAAGTAGTTGACTTGCCATTAGTACCAGTAATAGTGATTTTAGTATTATTTGGAAATATTAATGAGAAAATATCTAGTTCAGTAATTATTTTTGTTTTATTTTTAATTAAAAATTTCTTCAACTTGCATCTTTTAATATCAATTCCAGGACTCAGGACAATAAAATCGAATTCTTTATTATGAATAGTACTTATTTTTTGAAAAAATTTTTTATTTATATTGGTGATTACATATTTATCATCATCAAAAACAGTAACTAGGTTATTTTTATTGAGATATTTGAAGCATGATTTTCCAGAAATCCCAAAGCCATAAATTAATATTTTTTTATTAATAAAAATTTTTTTGCTTAACATTACCTTAATTTTAATGTTGCAAGTCCAATCATCGCTAGAATTAAAGAAATTATCCAAAATCTAATCACAACTGTAGATTCAGCCCAACCTTTTTTTTCAAAATGGTGGTGGATAGGAGCCATCATAAATATTCTTTTGCCAGTTAATTTAAATGAAATAACTTGTACAATCACTGAAACTGCTTCTAAAACAAAAAGACCTCCAGTGATGGCTAATACTATTTCATGCTTTGTAACGACTCCAATAGCTCCCAACGAACCCCCTAGGGCTAAAGATCCAGTATCACCCATAAATATCTTTGCAGGAGGAGCATTAAACCAAAGAAATCCAATTGATGACCCAATAATTGCTCCACAAAAAACTGCAACTTCCCCTACTCCCTCTATGTAAGGTATTAATAAATAATCTGCGAAAATTATATTCCCTGAAACATAACTTATAAAAGCAAAACATCCTGCAACTAAAATAACCGGAACTGTAGCAAGGCCGTCCAAACCATCTGTTAAATTTACTGCATTGGACGAACCAACAATTACAAATAAATAAAAAGGTATAAAAAACCAACCCAAATTTATTATAAGATTCTTAAAAAAAGGAAAGTATAGATTTGTTGTAAGATCAGATTCTATAAAATTATATAAAATTAATAATGACATTAAGCCCAAAATAATTTGTATAATTAATTTAAATCCTGATGAAATTCCTTTTGAATTGTTAGTTTTTATTTTTTTATAATCATCAAAAGCACCGAGAATACCAAAAGAAAAAGTTATAAAAATTAATAGCCAATTATATGGATTATAAAGATCAGCCCATAAAAAAACTCCTATAAATAATCCAATTAATATTAAAACACCTCCCATAGTTGGAGTACCAATTTTTTTAATAAGGTGATCCTCTGGTCCATCTGACCGAATAGGGTTGGTAATTCTTTTTGTAGAGAAATAATTTATAAATCTTTCTCCAATTAAAAAAACTACTATCATTGATGTTATTACCGCTAAACCAGTTCTAACAGTTAAAAAATTAAAAAAATTTAAAAATGAGTATGTGTCTGAATAGTTTGTAAGTAAATTATATAGCATTATCTTATAAATTTTGAATAATTTTATTTAAACCTGTTGAGTTAGATCCTTTTACCATTAAAAAACTATTATTGGGTAAATCTTTATTAATCAAATTTAAAATATCCATATTATTATTTAATATTCTACCTCTTATTTGTGGTTTTAATTTGTTAAATGTATGTTTTGTGAATTTGCCATAAACATAGGTTTTGTTGACTTTTGATTTGTTTATATACCTCGCAATCTCCATATGAAGTTTTTTTGTGTGCCTCCCAAGTTCGAGCATATTTCCTATTAAAAGAAATTTTTTATTATTTTGTTTATAGCCTGCATCAAACCTTTCTAAAGCAAATTTTAACGAGAGAGGATTTGAGTTATAACTTTCATCAATAATAGTTATTTTTTTTGAACCTTTGTAAATATTTATTATGGACCCTCTACCTTTGGGTATATTGAAGCCTAAAAATATATTTTTATTTATTTTTTCAATATCAAAATAATTAATTAAAATACTAATTGTGGCGATAATATTTTCTGTATAGTTCGACAAATCATTTGGTATCAGAAATGATTTTTTTTCACCTTTTATTTTAAGGTTAATAATATGGGTTTTGTAAATTTTTTTCTTATTTAACAAAATAATATCTGCATTAATTTTTTTTTTACTATAAGTGGTAATTCTAAGTTTACGTTTTTTGGCCTTTTTCAATAAATATCTGTAATACTTATCATCCATATTTATAACCATTGATCCCCCTGGAAGAATATTGTCTATTAATTCTCCTTTGGCTTGAGCAATTTGATTCAAATTTTTGAAATTTTTTATATGTGCATAAGAGATATTTGTAATTATACCTAAATTAGGTTTGATTAATTTTGATAAAAAATCAATCTCACCCTTTTTATCCATTCCTACCTCAAAAACAGCAAACTTTGCATTTTCAGGCGTATTAAATAAACTTAATGGAACACCATATTTGTTATTAAATGATTTTTTTGAATAATAAGTTTTTGCTAATTTACTTAAACAGAAGCCTGTCAATTCTTTAACTGAGGTTTTTCCAGCTGATCCTGTAATTGCTATGTTATTTGCGTCTAAGGATTTTCTATATAATGAACTTGTATAACTAAAAGTATTTAATGGATCTTGTGCGAATATGATTTTTGAGTTTTTATATCTTTTATTTGAAATGGCGTAAAGTGAACCATTTCTTAAAGCTTCTTTAGCATAAAAATTACCATTAAATTTTTTGCCTTTCACTCCAATAAATATTGAGTTTTTATTTATTTTTTTGAGTTTATTGATGCAGAATTTATAAAATTATTTTTGTTTATAGGTTTATTTTTTAAAACTTCATTTAGTATATTTGTCCTCAATGATTTTGATAAACTTTTATTTTTTTTATTTATTGCCTTTAGAATTTGTAATTTATCAGAAAAAAATTTTTTCTTTTTATGTTCTTGATAATTCTCATGTCCTTTTCCGGCAACAATTAAAATATCTCCAGAACACAATTTATCGACAGCGGTTGAAATAGCTTCAGCCCTCGAAGAAATTTCAATAAAGTTATTTTTTTTAATACCTTTTTTAATATGATTTCTGATTAATTTTGGATTTTCTAGACGCGGATTATCATCTGTAAGATACAGCTTGTCACAATATTTACTTGCTATATTTCCCATTATAGATCTTTTGTTTTTGTCTCTATTACCTCCACAACCAAAAACTAATGAAATTTTACTTAGGGGATAGTTATCTCTGATATTAAATATTATAGTTTTTAATGCCTCGGGAGTATGTGCATAATCAAGAAAAATTTTCGATTTATTCTTTATTATTCCTACTTTTTCTAATCTTCCACTTACAGATTTTATTTGAGCAATTGATCGTAAAATATCATTAATTTTTATTTTTGATAAATACGCAGCTACAAAAGCAAACATTAGATTTTTAATTTGGATTTTTCCAATTAGCGATGTTTTAAATGAATATTTTTTATTATTAATTGAAAAATTTACTTTTTGTTGGTCGTTTATTTTTTCGATACTTGTTATATTAATAAAAGAATTTTTACCAAAATTAAATTTTTTTAACTTTCTTTTCTTTGAAATATAATTTAGATTTTTTGCTTGGATAATTTTATCGTCAAATACAATATTTCCTCCTTTTTTTAACAAATTAGTAAATAAAATAAGTTTTGAATTTAGATAATCCTTAAAAGTTTTATGATAATCAAGATGGTCTCTTGATAGATTTGTAAATATGGCTGTATTAAAATTAATACCATTTAATCTGTATTGTTTTAAACCGTGACTAGATGCCTCTAAAATTACATTATCAATTTTTAAGTTTTTAAGTTTTTTTAGTATTTTATGAATTTTTATGGGATCGATTGTTGTATTATCGGTTTTAAAATTAAATTTTTTAGATACTACACCAAGAGTTCCTATCGCAGCTACATTTTTTTTGTTTAAATTTAATATTTGATAATAAAAATTTGCTATTGAAGTTTTGCCATTTGTACCTGTAACAGCGATAATATTTTTTGGTTTTGTATTATAATACCGACTTGATACTTCGGCCAATAATTTTCTGGGATTTTTACTATGAATAAATAAAATTTTATTTTTATTAAATCCTTCAAATTTTAAGTTTGAAACAATAATTTTGGCACCATTGACAATTGCATTATTAATATAGTTATTACCATTTAAATTATTTCCACTTATTGAAAAAAAAATATCATTTAATTTACACTCTTTACTATTAAATTTAATGTTTTTAAATTTAATTAGTTTATATTTTTTTTTTATATTTTTAAAAACTTGGCCTAATAACATTTTTTTAAATTCTTAGTATTTTGTGGCTAAAATAGGTCCTATTTTTTCAATTATTTTTCCAGCTACCTCAACAGCTGTCCAACCTGCAGTATTAAACTGTGTGCCCTTTATTTTCCAACCAGATCCATCCTTATATTCATATATATAATCCTCATTGGGTTTTGGCTCATCTAACATAACAATTAAAACGTATCTTGGATCTGATGCTGGAAAAATAGAAGCAAAAGTATTTATCTTTTTTCTTGAATAAGTTCCAGCAACAGATTTTTGTGCAGTTCCAGTTTTACCCGCAATTTCATATCCTTCTATATTAGCAAAGTTAGCTGTACCCTCTTTGTTGATTACTATTTTTCTTAAAGCTAAATTAACTTTTTTTGATACATCTTCAGAAATAATTTTTTGATATTGAATGTTTCTTTTATTTTCATTGATAATTAAAGTTGGTTTAATATCATATCCTCCATTAGAAATAATTGAATATCCTTTTGCTAACTGAAGTGGTGTAGTAGTTATTCCATGTCCATAGGCCGAAGTTGCTAATTTACATTTTCCCCATTTAAATTGTAATGGTGTTCCGATTTCTTCAATATCAAAATCCAATGTATTTAATAAACCTAGGGAATTTAAAAACTTTTTAAAATTATCTAAACCTACTTTTTGAGCAATCCTTATAGATCCGATATTTCCAGATCTAATTAAAATTTGTTCTGCTGTTAAATCTGATGGTATTTCCTCGTCATATTCTCCTATAGAAAATTTGCTACAATAAATTTTTTTTTCTAAATCTCTAAATTCTGTTTCAGGTTCAATAGAACCATCACTTAATCCAGCAGCATAAGTAAATGTTTTAAATACAGAACCTAGCTCGTATACACCTTTTGTTGCTCTATTAATTAGATTTTTATCATCAAGCAATTGTCTTTTGTTAAGATCATAATCAGGTATGGATAACAGAGATAAAATTTCGCCATTGCGAGAATTCATTAAAATTGCTGCAGAACCAATACTATCAAATATTTTTTGGAATTTAATTAACTCTCCATGTATTAAATACTGTAAATTAATATCTACTGTAAGTTTAAGATCTTGATTCAGTTCTTTCAAATTTTTATCAAAACTTTTCTCTATTCCAGATATACCATTATTTTCATTATCAATTTGACCAATGATATGACTAAATAAATTTTTTTGAGGATAGGCTCGGGTAATCCTATTTTCTGGAATTAATGATTTATCACCAAGCATCATCAAATTTTCGAAACTTTCAGGATCTAATTCTTCAGCAAAATAAAAAAATTTTTTCCCATTCAGTTTTTTTTCTATTTTACTATAATTTTTATCTGGAAATAATAATTTTAAATTTATTAATAGTTTTTTTTTATCAATAACAAGTTTAGGATCTATACCAACATTTCTCGTAATCAATGTCTTTGCTAATATATTATTATTTCTATCTACTATATTGGCTCTAATTTCTTTTTTCGAAACAAAAAAATTATTTTGGGAAAGTTTTTTACCAGTCAAATAAAATGCTTTTAAAGAAAAAATTATTAAAACTAAAATAAAAATAAAAAAAATAAATGCTACTCTATTAAATGAAATCTTTAGATTATTTTTGATATATTTTGTCTCAAGTTTTTCAAAGTCATTCTCGAGATTTAAAAAGTTATTATCGTTACTCATTCTGATCTTTAATTATTGAATTTATTTCACTAATATCATTAATTATTTTAATATTTTTTTTTGGAGTATGTGTAATCCCATAATCAAAATATAAGTTATCTAGCTCTAATAATTTATCTGGAGAAGTTAAGTAATTATGCTCTAACTGAACTAATTCCTTTACACTATTAAGATAATCGATATTTTCTTTAACTGAAAATATCTCTTCATCTAGCTTTTTCGTATAATTTTTAATTATAGTTGTTGAAATTATTAGCGCTAGAATAGTTAATATAAATAATTTTCTCAGCACAGTTTTTTTCCTATATTTTCTATTTCTAATAAGTTATTAAACTTTTTTAAAAATTCCTCAAAATTAGCTCCATCTTTAGTTTTTTTTACATATCTTAATTTTGCTGATCTTGATGGAGGATTTTTTTTAATTTCATCTAAAGAAGGTAAAATTGCTTTTTTTTCTATTAATTCAAATACCTTATTATTATTTTTGGAGTTCGGTAAATATCTTGAAACCTTTTTTTCCTCTGAATAATTTTTAAAAAAGAATTTAACTATTTTATCTTCTAAAGAGTGAAAAGTTACAACTATAATATAACTATTAATTGGTAACAAATTATAAGCATTAATTAAACCATAAATCAACTCACTTATTTCTTTATTAACAAATATTCTCAAAGATTGAAAAATTTTTGTAGATTTGTTGATTTTATAATTATAATTTTTTTTTTCCTTGTTGATAATTTCAACTAAATCTTTTGTTGTAAGTAAATTTATTTCTCTTCTTTTTATAATCTTATATGCAATCTTTCTTGCATGTCTTTCATCACCAAAATATTTAAAAATTTTTGCAAGTTCCTCCTTATTTAATAGATTTACAGCTTCGTGAGCTGAAAAAGAGTTTAATCCCATTTTCATATTTAATTTTCCCTTAAAATTAAATGACAACCCTTTTTCATCTTGGAAAATTTGGTCAGTTGAATATCCTAAATCAAAAATAATTCCTTTAATTTTTTCTGCATTTGTAATTTTAATTTCACTGAATTTTTTATGTTTGAATTCAAATCTATCTTTAAAATGTTTTTTAAATTTCTCTGATAGCTCAATCGCATTTATATCTCTATCAAATGCAATTACTTTATTTTTGGGATTTTCTAAAATTTTTTCTGTATATCCACCTTGTCCAAATGTACAGTCTAAAAAAGTGCCACTATATCGAGGGGAAATGATCTTGATTAACTCATCAAGTAATACTGGAA
>MDSZ01137552.1_pt1 | contig 18163 bp, 18 predicted proteins | sample 811201 | NCBI WGS metagenome assembly MDSZ01 (sample SAMN05326647, study PRJNA326480) | marine metagenome | isolation source: seawater | place: Indian Ocean: North | collected 2010
GATCTTCCAGGAAGATCTACCTCCTGGCCTCCCTTGCCAGGAGTGACTCCGCCTACGATGTCAGTACCGTACTCGGTCATTCTTGTAGCATGGAAAGTGCCCTGGCTTCCCGTGATGCCTTGAACGATGACCTTCGTTTTCTCATTGATCCAGATGCTCATCTAGAGTCACCCCCCAATGCACTAACAATCGCCTCTCCAGCATCCCCAAGATTATCCACAGTGACTACGTCGAGTTCGCTATCCTCGAGAACTTGCCTTCCCGCCTCGTGATTGGTTCCCGAAAACCTCACTACTAATGGAACATTAAGACCAGTTTTCTTGGAGGCCTCGATAATGCTTCTTGCGACCATATCGCACCGAATTATTCCTCCGAAGATGTTAACCAGAATCCCTTCTATGCTTTGATCTTCTAAAATAATCTCGAATGCGGCTGTAATAGACTCGCTATCGGCACCGCCCCCGATATCAAGGAAGTTGGCTGGCTCTCCGCCGTACATCTTGATTACGTCCATAGTGGCCATTGCCAGTCCTGCCCCGTTTACCAAGCACCCTATGTTTCCATCCAAGTCGACATAGGAAAGACCGTGCTCATGTGCTCTTACCTCTACTTCTGACTCCTCGGAAATATCACGAAGGTCACTTCCCCATGTTTGTCTGAAGGAAGCGCTGTCATCGAAACTAACCTTTGCATCCAGAGCTATCATGCTTCCATCTACAGACCTAACTAGTGGATTAATTTCAATCATTGAGCAGTCCCTTTCTACAAACATTGTAGATAGGCTAATTGCCATATCGACGAATGAGCCATGGGATGATCCAGAGAGACCCAAAGAATCGGCCATTGAGGATGCCTTGTCCCCATCAAGACCTTCGGAAGGATTGAACCACTCCTTGTGTATCGCATCTGGATTGGTCTCTGCGACATCTTCGATGTCTACTCCGCCCTCAGTGGACCCCATAATCAACAACGAGTCTTTCTCTCTGTCTATCAGGAGTGCTAGGTAGTACTCGTGGGCTATTTCGCAGCCGGATTCTACATACAGATTGTTTACCACCTTCCCATGCGAGCCGGTCTGCTTAGTTACGAGCTTGTTGCCGAGAATGTTTGAGGAGTACTGTCTGACCTCATCCCTTGAAAAGGCAATCTTTACCCCTCCCTCCATAACCAGTTCTCCAGAGTCGGGGGAGAGCAAGTTTCCCTTGCCCCTTCCTCCGGCGTGGATCTGGCTCTTTACTGCGACAATTTCTGACTCAAGTGAGTCATACGCAGATAGGGCCTGTTCCACTGATGTGCAATGCACTCCGTCCTGGACTCGGACACCCGATTCTCTAAACATGGCCTTGGCCTGATACTCGTGAATGTTCATGGCGTTGGGACTGTAGGGGCGCCCTTGAACGATGCGGCTGGTGGTTTTGCAGTGAATAGTCGCGAAGCCATGAAAGGGGACGTGCTCTGGGGGGTGCATGGACGTGATTGTCCTTGCAGGAGGATTCGGTACAAGACTTAGGCCTTGGACCGAGTCCGTCCCGAAGCCGCTCTTACCAATTCTGGACAAGACCATGATTGAGCATGTTGTCGATGTTCTCCCAGAGAGCAAGGTCGACAGAGTACTGATAGCCGCAGGATATGGCATAGAGAAGATGCGAGAGCACTTCGAAGGGATTCCCCTACCCTACGAGGTAGTAATTGTAGAGGAGAAGGAGCCACTTGGAACTGGTGGAGCTATAGCTAACTGCAAAGATTACCTATCAGAAGGAGTTTTTTGCGTTATAAACGGGGACCTGATTACTAGTCTCAGAGTAGAAGAAATGCTCGACTTCCACAACAGGAACGGCGGCATAGCAACTATCTCACTTTGGGAAGTGGAAGATCCCTCTAGGTTCGGTGTTGCCGACTATAAAACTGAAACGGGTAAAATAATGAGGTTCCAGGAGAAGCCATCAATCGAAGAGGCGTATTCTAATCTAATCAATGCGGGAACTTACATCCTAGAGCCTGAAATTTTCAAGCTTATGCCAGAGGGAGCCCACAGCATAGAGCGGGACGTATACGAGGATCTTGCGGCCACGGGTGGGCTGAATGGCTATCCCTTTGAGGGTTGGTTCGTAGATGCAGGAACCCCATCCTCTTTTGTTGAGGCTACTCAGGTCTGCATTTCGAAGGAAAGATTCTCCAGTGGGCATGTCAAAGATTTGTCTTGGTTCGGAAAGGGTTCTAAGAACTCAGGGGAGATTCATAGAAGCTCTTTGGGACCAGCGGCAAATGTAGGGAAAGGGTCGAAAATTCAGGACTCGGTTATTCTGGAAGGGGCAGAAATTGGCCCAGATTGCAATATTGAAGGTTGCTTGGTAGGTATGCGAGCAAAGATTCCGAGAGGTACTAATTTGCAGAAAGAAATCATCAATCATGACTCGTGAATCCCGTCACTGTCAAAGAGGCGGATACTATCGGGAAGTCGTGGGCGAGTCACTCGTTGTTGTGAACTTCAAGACTTACCAGGCGGCACAAGGCGCTTCAGCGGAGACTCTGGCCAGAATCATGTCAGGGATAGAAACTCCTGCTAGACTGGTGGCAGCTGTTTCTGCCTTTGACCTCGAAGCAGTAGTTGAAGCAGCTCCTAGCCTAGAGGTCTGGTGTCAACATCTGGATCCGGTTGGATTCGGATCTAACACTGGTTGGCTACATCCTGCCACAGCTATCGAGAGGGGGGCCACTGGGACTCTGATAAACCACGCAGAACACAAGGTCGGGATTGAGCATGTAGCGATGTTGCTGGATCAGGTACCGGACGGTTTCAGCGTTTGCGCTTGTGCTGCTGATATTGGAGAAGCTAGGTCCCTTTCCGCTCTCGGCCCCAATTTTGTTGCAGTTGAGCCTCCTGAATTAATTGGAGGGGAAGTTTCGGTCACCAGTGCAGATCCTCAGATAGTTTCCGGAACCGTGGAAGAGGTGAAGAAAGCGTATGATTCGGTGAGAGTTCTATGTGGTGCTGGCGTGAAGAACGGTGATGATGTGAGAATGGCATTGGAACTGGGCGCCTCGGGTGTCCTTCTTGCCAGCGGGGTAACAAAATCCCAAGATCCAGAAGATTCCCTCAAAGGACTAGTTAGCGGCCTATAGGACTGTAGCAACAGGCTGGAAAACGTTTAGTGACCATGTGACTGTAATTTCCTCATCATCGTCCGATTGGGTCGGGATTCCATCTACTCTCTCCTGGGTGTTTAGCTCTACTTCTAGATTGAACTCCCCTATTCCGAATGTTGAGTTTGTCCACGGATCGATAGCCTCCTGCTCATTAATTCCGAACTCAGTAGTATTGCTACCATTGTAACCGGGATAAACCAGCAAGAATAGATTGATAGTTTGGCAGTTATCACTACTTCCAGAGAGGATGTTTTCTTCATCCTCCCATTGGGCGACTACTCCCTCTGGCCTAAGACTAGCACTGACGAAATCACAGGGATCAAGGATGGCATCTGATGTCTCCTGGTAAGAGATGCTAATCTCCAGAAACCCTACAAATCTCCCTGAAGTAACTTCTTCCCCAACCTCCAAGAAAAATGAGGTTCTCTGAGCGTCAGAAAGGATTTGCGTTTCTTCCGAAGTTTTGAATTCCTGGTCGAATTCTACTTCCCATTCTGGAATAGTATCCTTGAGTTGAATATCTTCTGCTTTGAAATAGAAGAATACCGAGGCATGGTAACTAAGGGTCAGAAGCATAAAGCCAAGCATCATTGATAGAAATTTGTTTGTCTCTGGATCTTCAGTGATTAGAATAAGGAAGTTGGTATCTTCTTCCATAATTTCACCATGTGTTAATGTAGAGATTGGATAGATTATTGATGTAAGACAATAGAAGTAGAATTAGGAAATAGACCAGCATCAGATAGTTTCCCTTTGTGAAGACCGATTCGGGAAGTTCTAATCTGAGAGCTTCGAAGCCGGTTTCGGCAATCAGATCGTCTACCCTCACTCTAGATTGTACCACTTTGTCGAATGTCCTCTCCTCCCAACCAATTCCCACGGCAACTACTATTCCAAGTAGACCGGCAGAGAGGGTCTGATCGACTGGAATGATGAATTGGACCATTTCCAGTAGTGCTGCAGTAGCAACAACGATCAGGATTACCGCCATTCCCTTTGCAATCTTCATATTCCTTCCTGTAGAGACATCTATGATTCCGAAGTTGAGTAGGATGAAGGTGGCGATCAATGGTCTCGCGATTGTGAAGTGAGTCTGGTTTGTGAAAATTCGCCATATGTCCTTGAATGATGATTGTGATGCAAGAATGAAAGTTTGGTCTGCCTCGCCCATTGTTAGGACGAAGAAGCCCACAATACCTATGCACATGTATGCGCAAACAATGATTCCAACTGGGGAAACTGTCCCCGTCCTCTGTAGAATGTAGAGCTCGAATGCAGCAATAAACAGTCCTGATGCAATTGACAGGGTATAGAACATCTGCCAGATGTACTCTTGGGCAGAGCCAGCCTCGGACCATCCTGCAGCAATATCAACGAAATAGAAGTAGTCCTCTTGGGCGAACATTCCTACCCAGAAGAACCAGATGTGACCGTTTAGGAGTAGAAGGAGCATTGCCGATACATCCGCTATTCTCCCAGCATTGATGTCTTCTTCCTGTACCTGCAACATTCTGAAACGTACATATGTCGAGGTCCAAACCAATGCGGGGAAGAGGTAGACAAAGCCGGCAAATTCTAGCCAGGTGGGTCCCAGAGAAGAGTAAGTGACTGGCCAGTAAATCATAAGAAATACGATTAGGGAAAGCCCAATTTTTAGTTGGGTCTTTGTACGCAATACTGTGATTGGGAAAATCAAGCTAAGTAGTGTAATTCCTGCTGTGAAAACATAGTCCGACATGTGGCCCATCGACCACCAAAATTGCCACATTGTGTCGCTTTCAAATAACGAACCGTCCGATGATTCAAAAATACTGGTAAGTACCGAGAAGTTCCCGTTTCCGATTGCCTTAGCTATGAAAATCCAAGAGATTATCAATCCTGCAAGTCTTTCATTCCACCTCAATTGCTTGTTTTCCATAACAAGGTAAAGAGAGATAGAACCTAGGAAGGCGGCTAGGATAGAGCCGATGGAAAGTAGATTCTGCTCCGACATCTAGCTGATCTGGACGGAATCCGAAAAATGAAAGTTTCCCAACGTGAAAAATTCAATAAATTTGACCGCAGTACTTTTGTCGTTGCAGGTCCCCGCGGAGTTGTTGACCATGGGACGAGACACTAAGGAAGGAATCGAAAGAATAGCTAAGAAGCCGTATAACAAGGAGCTTTTCAGACTCCAGCTGGAGCTGATCAAACTCCAAGAGTGGGTCAAGGCCAAGGGCCTAAAGGTAGTAGTCATATTCGAGGGAAGAGACGCTGCAGGAAAGGGAGGAGTGATCAAGAGAATCACGCAATACCTCAATCCCAGAGTTGCCAGGGTTGCTGCTCTACCGGCCCCCACGGATCGTCAGAAGACGGAGTGGTACTTCCAGAGATACGTGAACCACCTCCCTGCTGCAGGAGAGATGGTACTTTTCGATCGCAGCTGGTACAATAGAGCTGGAGTAGAAAGAGTGATGGGGTTCTGTGATGAAGAGGAATATGACGAATTCATGAGGTCGTGCCCGATGTTCGAGAGGATGCTGCAAAGATCTGGGACGATTCTAATCAAGTACTGGTTCTCTGTATCTGACGATGAACAACTTAAGAGATTCCGAGCTAGGTTGGAGGAGCCTCACAAGAGATGGAAGCTAAGTCCAATGGATCTTGAGTCGCTAACTAGGTGGGAAGAGTATTCGGAGGCCAAGGACATCATGTTCGCCCATACGGATACGAAGCAGTCACCATGGTTCGTAGTCAACTCCGAAATCAAGAGGCATGCGCATCTTAACTGCATAAACCACCTATTGTCGATGATCGAGTATGAAGACCTGACGCCCCCGCCCATAGAGCTTCCAGAGAGGAAGTCAGCAAGAGGTTACGTCAGGCCTCCGATGTCGGAACAGACGTTCGTACCCAGCCATCACGAGAGATTGATGGATTAGCAAATGAATATTTTATCATTCTAGATATTCTTGGGGCGAATCACGTCCTCGACACCCCATGACCCTTCTCGTTCTTCCAATAATGCTGCTGCAGCAGTAGGCATAACATGCAATTCTCCCGTGAAGTGGTTGATGAGCATCTCAGATCCAGGGTTATGGCCCAGAATCATTGTCGTCCCATCATCGATAGCGTCATTCAATTCGATTAGGAGGTCATGAACGCTGGCATGATAGATTCCTGGTCTTATCTCAGAAGGGACGTTTCCCCACCTCTGGGACATTAGTTCTAGGGTCTGTTTTGTTCGAGTAGAGCTACTTAGCAGTATTAGCTCTGGTTTCCACCCCCTATTGCAAATCTCATCAGCGACTCTTGGAGCATCGCGAATACCTCTCTTGTTTAGAGGGCGATCATGATCACTAAGGCTTGGATCACTCCAACTGCTCTTGGCGTGACGCATGACAATTACTCTCCTGGGCATTCTACTCTTCCTCGGCTATGAATATCGGTTTTGTTTTCTCCTGAAAGGCCTTGACGCCTTCGGCGAAATCTGTGGTTTTTGAAGAAGCCACCATTAGTGATTGCTCGAATTGTAGTTGCGTCTCAAAGAATGTAGAAGTCGATGCGTCGAGTAGCTGTTTAGTGCCTCTTCTGCTGTTGATTGACCAAGAGCCCCAATCTCTGGCTACCTCTATAGCCCTGCTAACGAGTTTCTCACTCTCAACTACCTCATCTACTGCACCATACTCCAGAGCCTCATTTGCCGTCCAAGTCTCACCATTGAAGAAGAATCTTCTAGCTGTCTGATTACCTACGAGTCTCGGAAGAAGCCAGGTCATCCCTCCGTCCGGAGATAGCCCTAGATTGAAAAAGGCGGAAGCGAGCTTTGCTTCGGGGCAGCAAATCCGATAATCTGCCGAAAGAGCCAGTCCCAGTCCTCCTCCGGCTGCATGCCCATTCATCGCACACACGAAGACGGTTCCGGAAGTTCTGATCCTAAGGAGCAAGGGGTGAAGTCTATCGGTCATTGATTGTACCAATTCGGCGATTCTTCCATCTTCTATTGCTTTGGAAAATTCTTTGATGTTTCCCCCCGCAGAGAAGAATTTCCCTGAACCAGTTAGGACTACAGATCTGCAGCCCTCCTCTTCTAGGGAGGACTCGATAGCCACTAAGAGAGGATCGAAGAAGCCCGAGGAGAATGTATTGGAGGATGCTTCCGGGGACATTGCAATCAAGGATACACCTCCATCTAGCATTTCGGAGGAAACCGACATGGTTTTCGGATGGGGCAGGGACTATTGAATTGCATGAATATCATAAGAAGACGCAGGTTGGGGCTACCATGCACGAACGTAAACACCTCTACATTGACGGGTCTTGGGTTGAGCCCATTGCCCATGGATCGATAGATGTAGTAAATCCGGCTACAGAAGAAGTGATTGGAGTCGTTCCGGTTGGAGGCGAAGAGGACGTTGGTGCAGCTGTTGAAGCTGCGAAAAGTGCCTTTCTTAGCTGGTCAAGTACTTCGGTGGAGGAAAGGGCAAGTTTCCTCAATGAGCTTTCCATAGCCATCAAAGATAATTCGGAAGATCTTGCTCGTCTAATTACATCGGAAGTCGGTACCCCAATTGATTACTCGAGAATGGCGATGGTTGGAACACCCAGAGTGGTGTCTAGATCTTATGCGAAGATTTTGGATAGTTTCACCTGGGAGGAGGAAATCAGGAACTCTCTGGTGGTTAAGGAACCGATTGGTGTCGTGGCAATGATTACCCCGTGGAACTTCCCTTTACATCAGATAATTGGTAAGGTTGCTCCTGCAATAGCAGCTGGATGCACCATGGTTCTGAAGCCTTCAAAGGAGGCCCCCCTGAATGCTTTCTCTCTAGCCGAGATTCTTCATGACATAGGCCTACCAAGAGGGGTTTTCAATTTGGTATCTGGACACGGTAGCGAGATTGGTGAGTCGATGTCGGGCCATCCCTTAGTGGACATGGTTAGCTTCACGGGATCTACTGCCGCTGGAGTAAGAGTCTCTGAATTGGCTGCTCCGAGTGTGAAGAGGGTTACCTTGGAGCTTGGAGGGAAGAGCGCAAATATCATTCTCGAAGATGCTGACATAGCGAGAGCTGCCTCCTCCTCTATCCACGCGTGCTTCGGTAATTCGGGTCAAGAGTGCTCCGCTCTGACTAGGTTACTAATCCCCGAGGAGTCTCGGGAAGAGGTCATCCGGGTAATATCTAGTAAGATTGGGGGGTACTCTGTCGGAGACCCCATGGAAGAGTCCAACAGATGTGGGCCACTGGTCTCAAAGAAGCAACAAGAGAGCGTTTCTTCGTTCATTTCCAGCGCGATAGAAGAAGGAGCTACTCTTGTAGCTGGAGGCGAAGGTTTGCCAGATGGAGTGGATTGCGGATTCTACGTGAAACCTACGGTGTTTGCTGACGTGACTCCAGATATGACGATCTTCAGAGAGGAGGTCTTCGGACCGGTACTGTCGATAACTACATACTCAAATGAGGAGGAGGCTATTGATCTAGCAAATGACTCGGAATACGGGCTCTCAGGAGGAGTGTGGTCTGGGGACGAGGAACGGGCAATTAGTATTGCTAGGAGGCTCAGAACTGGTCAGGTTAGCATCAATGGAGGAGCGTTCAATGTAACTGCTCCATTCGGAGGCTACAAGCGATCTGGGCTAGGGAGAGAGCTTGGGGTTCATGGCCTGGAGGAATTCCTAGAGACCAAGTCAATTCAGAGGTAGATACCCCATGGTCGCCAGACTTCTGATTATTACTGGTACCAGCGGAGTTGGCAAGTCGACAATGTCTGCGAAGATTGCTGCTGAGATGGAATTTGGAAAGACCGCTGCCACTGATACAATAAGGGAAGTGCTACGAACTCAATTCACTGTATCGGACCAACCCGAGCTTCACAGATCATCCTTCGAGGATGCAGGTGGATCTGCTGTGGAAGACTGGAAAGATACTGTAGAGGTCCTCTCCAAGGGAGTTAATGCAGTAATTGAAAGGGCTCAGTCAAGAGGTTCTGACCTCTTGCTAGAGGGGGTTCACTTCTTCCCAAACAGGGAAGTAATTGACTTATGGAGAGATTCAGGAGGAGTAGCAACTGGGGTGGTCCTATACGTGGCCGACGAGATTAGGCACCGGAGCATGATTGCGAACAGAGAGAAGCACAATGGAAAAATGATGGATCACTATCTTGGAAACATAGGCCGGATAAGAGAGATTCAGCAAGAGTTGGTAGTTTCTGGTTCTGACTCAGGGTGGGTGCTAATCGATCCGACGAAGGAAAGTGACTCGTCGGGGATAATTACCAATAGTCTGAGTTAGAAATTAACGGCCCACCCACTCGGGTACGGATTTTTCTAGGAATGAGCTGACTCCTATCTCTTTGTCCTGAGTGTCGAACAATGCTACGAACTCTGAACGTTCCATAAGTACGCCCTCAGAGAATGGCAAGTCTAGTGCCCCCCTCACCACTCTCTTTGCCACCTTGGTTACGTATGGCGATTTGCGTGATATCTCCTCTGCAAGAGACATAGTTACTGTTTCCAAATCCTCAGAGGGCACTATCTTGTTCACGATACCCATTTGAAGCGCCTCCTTGGCTGAAACCATTCCTCCTGAAAGAACGATTTCCATCGTCTTTCCGTATCCGATTAGTCGACAAAGCCTCTGCGTGCCCCCTCCTCCCGGAATCAATCCGAGGTTTATCTCGGGCTGGCCGAAAGATGACCTATCTGATGAAATCCTGATGTCACAAGAAAGTGCAAGCTCCGTACCCCCTCCAAGTGCAAAACCATCTACCATAGCGATTGTGGGCTTTGAGATATTCCAAACTGCCTCCCAAGCGTTGTCCTCAAAAAATGGACGGACTTCGTCGGAGCCCTTGCCCGAGAATTCTGAGATATCAGCACCAGCCGCGAATGCGGGCGGTTTGGCCCTCTTACCCTTATCTGTGTCTGGTGGGGGGGATCCACGAATAACCACACACCTGACTCTGTCATCTGACTCCACTCTTGCACATTGCTCCTTTATTGCCTTGTGCGACTCTGTGTTGAGTGCGTTGAGCTTACTAGGTCGGTTTAGTGTCCAAACCGAAACAAGGCCTCCTTCGGGACTGGATCCTTCTATTATTCTGTCCTCAACTATCAAGACTTCATCGACCATGATGCATCCAGAAGGCCCTCTGGCTTCAACGTATCACAAAGCTAATCTTCGGGTCCGATTGGAGGTGGAAGGTCGGGGAAATCTGGTGGGGGAATTGGCATTCCTAGATCAGTAGGAAGAGGCATGATCTGATCCATACCAATTTCAAGGTCTTCTGCGATCGGATCGGTGTGGATTTCGGGGAAGTCTAGTGAGACCCTGACCTTCAGTACTCTATTATCATCGATCCTGACATAGGAGAAGCCCTGTGGGATTTTGGGATTTGGGTCCTCTGGCTCGTACATCACTGCCAGACCGTGTCCAGGGATGCTGGTCAAGGTGGACAGGTCCTCCATATCTTCCAGGTCCACCCATTTCCTCAGTTCCTCAGCAAGTCTCTTGGACTTCTCGATCCTTCTATCCCTATGCAGCTTCTCTCTGAAGGTTGACCTCCTTACTCTCTGCTGTTCCAAGTATCGGTCCACCTCTGCCTCGGCCAGAAGTTCTGGATCTGACTTGGCTACATGCACCTTAGCGAAGCCTTCTGCTTCTTCTTCAGGAGGGATGAGAGTTTGATTGTCTTCCAATGGAGGCATAGCTTGAGATGCGGTTTCTAGAGTAGGAAGTTCAGGAGTAGGAATCTCTTTGATCGGCCCTCTTCCCCTGCTCCTCTTTATTTTCGAGTCACGTAATTTAGTTGTGCTGTCCTCCGAGATTACGGGAGGGGGTAGTTCTACGTCTCCGAAATCAGTAGGCTGATCAATCACAACTGTCGACTTTGTTCTCTTTCCGGGAGAAGGTGGGCCCCCCGTGAATAGCAATAGGGAAACAAGTAGCAGGATTAGTACTCCACCTGCGACCTGCATTAGAAGGCCCTCTGGTACGATGAACACGAAGTAAAGCGGAAATGAAGCAACCAAGGCTGCAATCAGGAGAAGTCGCGTTATCGCCGATGCCATGCTCATGCTTTCAAGGAGGAGCGTGTCTATTCACTTTGACGGGGAATTGAGGAGTTCAGAGAGCGCCTTTAGTGCTCTTCCACGATGAGAGATTGCTGATTTTTCATCCGGGAGTAGTTCTCCGCACGTTCTTCCATCTCCCTCATTTGGAATAAAAATTGGGTCATATCCAAAACCCTTGTCTCCTAAAATTTCTTCCGAAATGATTCCGGGGCATTTTCCCTCTGTGATCATTGTTTTTTCGGGTAGTGAGACTACAGCAACTGCCCTATACTCTGCCCTTCTATTTTCCTTTTTTTGTAATAGATCCAGAATACCCCTCAGGCCAATGGTCTCCTCTACAAAGGAAGAGTATGGACCTGGGAAGCCACCCAGGGATTCAATGAATATTCCAGAGTCCTCTACCAAAATGGCTGACTCTTCATTATCCGTGCCTTTTACTAGTTCCCTTGCTTGCTTTGCCTTCGACAGCGCGACTTCCTTGATTCCTTCAGTTTGAGGCTCTATGAACTCTGGTGGTTTGCCATCTATCTTTAGTTGCAAAACAATATGGCCGAAGTGAGACATTATTGCAGAAGCCTCCGAGACCTTATGCGCATTACCAGTAGCAAACAGAAATTCCATTTATTCACTACCCGTGGTATCTGACTCTCTCAGTAATCTTACGGAACCTGTCAATCACTTTCGTTGCAGGCTCCGATTCTTTGTTCGTGCTGTCAGCATCCAGATATCCTTCACAAACGCTCTCGATACCATTTTTTATTGTCGAATGGCTTGCACCAAGGCACTCGTTGAGAACCTGAATATCGAGTCCCAAGTGTTCCAACTCCGGGGATTGTCTCGAAAGACCGAAGTCGATGAGGTGTAGCTGGCCTTGAGGGGAAGCCATAACGTTGTGAGTTGTTAGATCCCCATGGGAAACACCAAGCTCGTGTAGTCTTCTGATTAGTTCTCCCAGTTTCCTAAGCTCAGGAATGCCAGATTGTCTTGACTTTAGGAGATCATATAGTGTGTGACCCTTTATTTTCGACATTAAAATTGAAGATTTTCTATCATCAATGTGAATTATCGAAGGACATGGGAATCCCTTCAAGGATAGCTTGGAAAGTATCCTAGCTTCCGAGGAGAGCCTCTGTCTTGTAAGTCTTCTATCAAGATCAGGATGTCTGTAGATTCTAGGTCTTCTTTCCTTGAGTACCGCACTCTTGCCCATCCAATATCCCCCAGTGAGTGTAGCTTCAGCCCCTTCGTGGATGATTCCTTCCGATTTCCAAATTGGGATGGCCTCTTCGTCCATGGATATCCGATACCAGATGAGTTCAAAGCGGTTGCACTTAGCCGGTAGACTGGTAGACATGGTCATCGACATGCCCGCTGCCCCACTTCCAAGGGTGGTAGTGGGTAACTTTGGATACTCAGAGGCCGAAATAGAAAAGGAGGCTCTGAGGCTTCAATTCGCAATCAAGCAGCCAATGAGATGGAGCATAGAAGTATGCAGATCATTGGCCCCAATGACTCTGGAGATAAACCGGCTAAAAAAGGAGAATGACGTGTTGCTGATTGCTCACTCATATCAGACACCCGATATCACTTATGGTGTGGCGGATTCTGTGGCAGATAGTTATGCCCTATCAAAGGAGGCAAGGGATTCCCCTCAACAGACTATTCTTTTCTCCAGTGTGAGGTTTATGGCCGAGACTGCAAAGATTGTTAGTCCACACAAGACGGTGCTGCACCCATCCCCTGATGCTGGATGCTCGCTAAGTGATAGTATTACTGCAGAAGACGTGGTAACTCTGAGAGAGAAGTATCCGGGGATTCCCGTAGTTTGTTACATCAATACAAGCGCTGCGGTGAAAGCGGAGTGTGATGTATGCGTAACGAGCAGCAATTATCTTACGATATGTGAGAAGCTTCCCGGGAATGAGCTAATTTTTGTTCCTGATAGATTCATGGGTAAGCACTTGCAGACCTCCCTTAAGGGAAAGAAGCAGGTAATTGTCTACGATGGGGAGTGTGAAGTTCACGCTGAATTTACTGGCAGAAAGATTAGGACTTGGAAGCAAAACATGTCGGAGCATGGAATAGACCTAGTGGTTTTGAGCCATCCAGAATGTGATGCCGAAGTTCTAGTTGAGAGTGACTTTGTCGGAAGTAGTGAGTTGCTAAAAGATGAGGCAATCAGATTGGCTAGTGAGGGGAAGAGAGACTTGATGCTGATTACAGAATGCGGTACTGCTGATAGGGTTCTAGCTGAGGCTGAGGATCATCTGAACCTAATGGGTTCCTGCGTCATGTGCAGACATATGAAGAGGACCCAACTAGAAGACATTCTACAAGCCCTTCAGAATCCCTACCCTGAGCAGATCGTTGATCTAGACGAAGAAACCATCAGAAGAGCTACAAGGAGCCTTGATGAGATGTTCAGGTTGTCTGAGTGAGGTTGATTTCGGGACTATATTTCTGCAGGGTCCAAAGGAAGATCAGAGGAAGTAGGGATAGGATTGAAGCTTGGAGCAATAGTGAGTTCCTAGGCTCTATGGTGTCAATGAAAGAGTGGATTACCACCTCCTTGGCATTATCGTTATTTTCCTCTATCCAAGCAAGCTTCTCCAGGAGTATCTGGGGTTGTAACTGATCAACATCATCGTCAAAGGTAATCTGCACAGTTTCTCCAGTCTCCAAGTCATGTACGTAGACGTCATTGTTCCTTACTCTGTTCTGTCCAACATCGGAAAGAACGTCCCGCGTTACCTGTAAGAATGCAACCTTTCCATCCCCAACAGTTGGAGAAGATGAGTCCCAACGTGGATTTGAAATATGAGTCTGATTAATCAATAATGTATCAACTAGAATTGTCCTGTTAAAGTTCCCAACATCAACAGTAGCCACTAACCAGTTTGAGTCCATCACCAATTCCAGAACAGAAGAATTTGTGAAATCGAGTCTCACTCCTGAGTCGACTATTGACTGGTCGATTTTATCCGAGTATCTCGGATCAAGTGGGATGGTAATTACCAGTTCAGAATCGATGGATGTGATGTTTACTATGGGTCCAAAATCTGAATTCTCAGAAATAGCAATCAGAGGTCCCGAAGAGGCAACTAAGGAAGAGTTTCCTTCCAACTCGATTTGCTGTTCCGAGAGTTCTTCCGTATCCAGAATCCTCAGAGTCTGATTAAGCAAAATTGCAAGTTGTTCTTTTCCGTTTGACTCTCTGGCTATTGCAATGTCGATTATCGTCTCTCCGTAGTTTTCACTGAAAACTGGATCGAGTACCCCGGAGCTTGAGTTTTGCTCGAAATAGTCTACCCTACTGTCACTGAAAACTACGAAGGAGTTTCCCGAAATCACTACATTGGGTGGATCTGACCAAGCCTCACCCCCTATGGTCCTATTTGTCCCAGATGTGACATTTGCGGCGGTGATGGAAATAACTCCTTGTTCCTCTTCCACCCATACCAACCACTCTCCAGATCCGGATGCGGAAGTAGGGGATTCTGCCCCTTCGAAAGAGATTCTTTGGTGAGACAAATCCCATAGTAGAACAGAGCCGGTTAGAACAAGTATTGCAATAATTATCACCCCAGTCTGGCTCTTCCCCGGTTCTCTGAGAGGATCGAGCTGTTTTTTCATGTCTTCAAAGGTTCTCTTTACAGATCCTCTCGGGTTGTCAAGTGTCCTAGCCAGACGACGTGTGAACAGCCTTTCATCTGCGATTCTCCAAATAGTCTCATGAGTTCTAGATGTTATATTCACGGCCATTATTGCCACGACCATACCGCCAATAATGTCTACAAACCAGTGGATTCCAAGATAGACAATTGAGAAGGATGTGACTGCAATGAAGCACATTAGAAAAATTCTGAACTTCCTCCACCTTCCATCCTCGTCCCATCTGTGCATAGAAAGCCATATTGCAAAGGGAAGACCGATGTGTAGGCTTGGCATTCCATTGGTGAATGGGTCTATTCTGTTGAACCAGTTGTGTATCTCAGGAGTCAAATCATATGCTATCGTCTCCATTCCTTCGACATAGTTTCCAGTAACTCTCACGTTGAAAAACAAGTAGAATGGAATCGCCAATACGTAAACCCAAAACATGGACAAAGAGACTCTATCGGCCATATGCCTATCATCGAAGTAGATTGGATAAATGAATGACGAGAATGTGGCAATCATGAATCCCATTACGTAGAAGTGAGTCATGGTGAAATCGAGCAAGTCGTTTCGAAGCTCCTCTTGAACCCATAGAACGGTATCTCCCTCAATAGCGTAAACGAGGAAGGTCATATCCAATTGAGTATTTGCCATTAGTACCCTGTCAAGCCCATCGAGAATATCCTTCCAAAGGTAAACTGAGAAGACTACAATCATATGTGCCCAGTAACGTCTAAACATGTCAATGAAGCCATCAGCACTAATTCTGGCAAATGGAGGCTTGAATACCGGCATCAAAGCGATACTGACGATTATTGCTCCGGTCACCCAGGTGATGTAAATCCCTGTTTCCGCCACCATTACGGCCTTCCCGGGAAGAGTATATGTCATCAATTCGACCCTAATCTAGAGTCTCAGATTATTCTTAGAGAACGTTCCGAACTGTTTCCGAGCTGATCCAAAATGTTGTCAACAATCAACTCGAAGGCCTTGGCTGTTTCACCCTCGGGTTCCGCGATAATCCTGTGAACACCGTCATCTCCGCCTCTTACAATTCCTGGATCGAAAGGAAGTGTGCCGAGAAATGGCACGTCCAACTCTACAGAAGAGTCCCTGCCTCCGCCAGATTTGAACACATCGAGTGTGACTTCCCAGTTTCCTTGTTTATCGGAGTGAGCTTCGATAGGGACCCCTCCTGGTCCCATAATTGAGAGGGTTGAGTCGGGCTCTGCCTTGCCCTTGATTGTGTAGCCACTCATGTTCTCTACTACCCCTAGGACTGGGACTGAGATTGTCTTTGCGAAATTGATTGACTTACGACTATCCAGTAATGCAACCTCTTGTGGAGTCGTCACGATGACCACCCCGTCTATTCCTGGTAGACTCTGGCTAACTGTAAGGGGCTCATCGCTTGTTCCTGGCGGGAAATCGATAATCAGGGCATCCAACTCACCCCAAGCTACGTCCCCGATGAACTGCTGTATAGCTCCTAGTTTGATCGGTCCCCTCCATATTACCGGCTTATCGGGATCCTCAAGTAGGAAGGCCATTGAGATTACCTTCAACCCGTTCGGTCCATTCGCAGGATGGATCTGACCTTCTTCCACATTGAGTTCTGCCTCCTCAAGTCCAAGCATTTTTGGGATATTGGGGCCTGTGATGTCAATATCCATCAACCCGACATTCTTCCCCTTACGAGCTAGGGAAAGGGCCAATCCGGTAGCTACAGTGGACTTGCCCACGCCTCCCTTTCCAGAAAGCACCATTACCTTATGCTTAATCTCCTGATCCATTTTTCCTATTCTCATCTTCCTTTGCATCTGCTGGTACGCCTGCTCCATTTGCGCCTTCTGTTCATTCGATGCCTGAGAATCCGTAGCCTGCTGATCTACACCAGAGGAATGGTGGGAGACGGGTGAATCAGCCATATTGGTCCGTCTAGGGAATGGCTATTGAATTCTGTTCTATGCGACTTTCTGACAATATCTAGTATTGGGGTTCGATTAAATAATTATCACCACTACTCCAATTTGTGCGCCTGCTATTCGTTTGTGTTGGAAATACCTGCAGAAGTCAGATGGCAGAGGCCATAGCAAGGCACCTCGGGCACGATTCATCCTCCGCGGGAACAGCGCCTCCTGAGAATAGAGCCGTTGCAAAAAATGCATTGGAAGTGTTAGAAGAGATGGGCATTGATACTTCTGAATTATATCCAAAATCGGTTGACTCTGTTGACTCCGAAGGCTTTGACATGATAATCAGTATGGGGTGTGGGGTGAGTTGTCCCACATTACCAATTGACTCGGACTGGGGGCTAGAGGACCCGCTTGGCGAGCCGATAGAAGCCTACAGAAGAGCTAGGGACGAGATTAGGAGTCGCATCGAGGAGCTCTCCCTGCTACATACCGACGCTTAGAAAAGCCAATCTGTGTTGGACATTCCTGCGCGAGTGTAGTGTAGCGGTTATCACCCCACGTTGCCAACGTGGGAACCCGGGTTCAAATCCCGGCACTCGCACCATCTACTCGATGTCCGAATTCCTGATTATGAAAACAAATGCCCCAATTCCAATCACTAGAAGAGTCCCTAGAGAAGCCAGAATTAGCATGGAAGTGTTGTTCTCCACCCAAGATGGACCCGAGGAGTCGGAAAATGACTTGACTATGGTAATTTTGTGAAGTTGGTCTTGGGAGGAAGTTGTTGACTGGAAAACGTCAGTGGCACGAATATATACCGAAATTTCCCCTTCACTCAAAGATGACCTAGCCGAGAAGTGGAGTGAGTACACTCCATCTCCGGCGATACGATCGGGTCCTGTTCCATCATCGACCATAAGTATCCATGACTCTGACTGGCCAATTGGAGCCAGTCGACCCATCTTCGCTTGAGCGGATGAGATTCCATCGACATCATGTATTACGACCTCTAGAGTATAATTTTCCACCCCTGACAGCGGAGAAGAAACATGGTTGACAATTTCCCCCTCACTCGTGAGTGTTAGATTTGAGATGGATGGTGGTTGATTGGAGATTTGTATCATATCTGCAGGCCTATAGGGAATGTTGCTAACAATTCCCCCAGTTGAAGTGGTAGAAGCCGAGGAGCCATCGTTATCTTCCACTAGAATTGGAATGTTCTGCATGCCCGGAAAGAAACTGTTTGGGACTTGGAAGACTCCCGACCATAACTCAACTGTATCGGACCTCGGTTCGCCTTGGTACTGCCAATTCCATACTATCTCCTCCTGCAGTTGCAAATTTGTCTTGGAACCGCCTAGCCCCGATAGGTCTACTGAGACTGACTTGA
>MDSZ01061698.1_pt1 | contig 18160 bp, 16 predicted proteins | sample 811201 | NCBI WGS metagenome assembly MDSZ01 (sample SAMN05326647, study PRJNA326480) | marine metagenome | isolation source: seawater | place: Indian Ocean: North | collected 2010
AAGTAGATCCTAATTGGGCAAACAAATGGACTTCAAAAGAACAGATTATTTCATCTATTTTATTTGCTACCCTATCTGAAGAACTTCCAAATTTTGAAGGCAAGCTTTCTTATTTGCTTTCTTTACACATTCCAATCAATTGCCAATTACATGTTGCAAATAGTATGCCTATCAGGGATGTAGAATGGTTTTGGAATGCTGGAGACAAAAGAATTCGACTATACGGAAATCGTGGAGTAAACGGAATTGATGGCACCGTGGGTACTGCAATTGGAATTGCCCATAAATCATGCGTTCCAACTTTTTTACTTACTGGGGAACTTGGTTTTTTACATGATTCGAATGCACTTCTTTTTTCTAAACAATTCGAAGGAAGCTTAAACATTTTTCTCATTAATAACAAAGGTGGCGGAATTTTTGAAAACCTCAATGTTGTTGAGCAACCTGAATTCGAAAAATGCTTTGTAACCCCTCAGGATTGTAATTTCGAAAATTTATGCTTGGCTCACAAGGTAGACTTTAAGCAACCAAAAAACTGGAATGAAGTCGTCACTTTGATCCAAAACCCAATAAAGCAAGGAATTCGGATTATAGAATTAAAAACTGACCGAAAGTCAGACAAAGAAATGAGGCAAAAACTTCTTTCTATTCGAGCTTAAATATAAATAAAATGCCTGAACTTGCTGAAGTTGCCTACGCCTGTTCCAAATGGAATCTTGGTATAAACAAAAAAATTGTGGGAGTCATTATCCAACCCGATTCAAGAGTTTATAGAAAGTTTGATAGCAAAAAATTTGAAAACTTTCTTCTCGGGAAAACTCTTCTTGCTTCTGAATGCCACGGCAAACAAATGCTTTTTACTTTTTCAGAAATGATATTTCTTGGAATTCACCTTGGTATGACAGGAGATTTGGAATTGAAACCTAAAAACTACCAAAAAGAAAAGCATGATGCAATTGTCATTCAACAAGCAAAGCACTGCCTAGTTTTCCGGGATCCGAGACAATTCGGCCGATTACGAATTCATTCAGGAAAAACTCATCCCAATTGGTGGACAAATCTTTCACCTTCGGTCATAGAAAAAAATTTCACTGGTGAAATATTACACACTGCAACTGTAAAACACAGAAAAAAACTGTTGAAAGCTCTTCTTCTAGATCAACAATATTTCCCCGGTTTAGGGAACTGGATGGTTGATGAAATTCTTTGGAGAGCAAAATTAAAGCCTTCTAGACTTTCCGGAACCCTAACTAAATTAGAAATAAAAAAATTATTTAAACAGATTAAATTCGTTGCAAAAGGAGCAATGAACTCTGTTGGTATTTTCGGAGGCGATCCCCCTAAAAACTGGCTTTTTCACAGAAGGTGGAAAGATGGACATTTGTGCCCAAAGACCAAAACACCTTTGCTAAGAGAAAACATTGGTGGAAGAACTACATGTTGGGCACCGACTTTACAAAAATAGTATATATTTAATTCAACGATATTTCCCTGCGACTTCTAAGTCTTTTTTAATTTGATTCTTTAAATCATCTAAAGATCCAAACTTTTTCTCAGTCCGAACAAAATTCTCTAATTCCATACTAATAATTTGTTCAGGCAGTTCAAATTCATTACTCATAGCATCCAGAAGATGAATTTCAAGCAGAGGAGATTGTGCATTATTTTCTACGGTCGGTCTCATACCATAATTAGCAATAGCAAATTTTTTTTGGTTCTCATCTATATTCCAAACTCTACCAGTATAAACTCCAAATGCGGGATGTGCCTGAGGATTCCAAGGCACATTTATAGTTGGAAATCCAATTTCCCTACCAAGCTTGTTTCCATTTACAGGACGAGCTGAAATTTTATATTTTCTACCCAACATTTTATTTACTTCATTAATTCTTCCGACTGAGAGAGCTTCTCTAATCCGAGAACTACTTATCGGCTCATTATCAATAGTTTCAGATTTAACCACGCTAACACACAAACCCACCTCCTTACAGATTTCCACCAGTAATTGAGTATCACCAATCCTTCCTTTCCCAAAGCGAAAATTTTCACCAACGCACAAACCAGCAAGGCTAGGAATCCGTGCAATCAAAAAAGCAGGAAAGTACTTTGCTTCTACATCAGCAAACTCTCGATCAAAAGTACGTAATACGACACCGCTTACCCCTTGATTTAGAAGAAAATCTGCTTTTTCGTCTTTTCTCATCAGCAAACTAGGAGCACTTTCGGGTCGCAGGTAAGAAGCTGGGTGTTTCGGAAATGTAAATGCCATTGCCAAGCCACTTTCCTGTGCCATTTGGTTTACCTTTGCCAGAACTTTTTGATGTCCTAAATGAACTCCATCAAACATGCCAAGAGCTAAAAAAATTGAACGATTCGTACTTCGACCCAAATCTTCAATTGAAGAAAAAATCTCCTTTGGATCAGAGCACATGGGATGGAACCGCCTCTCGAATAGGAATAAGTAAAGATTGGAAATCTGAATGGTTCAGATTCTCGATTTCCTCGAGAGGCTTTGAATCTTCGATTCTAAATTGATCAATTTTTGTTCTCCTTAAAGAAGTTAAATGAGCTCCACAACCTAGCCTTTGTCCCAGATCATGAAGAACAGTTCTAACATAAGTTCCTTTACTGCATGATAAACTGAACTCACCACTGGGAGGAGTCCAACTTTCTAGTTTAAAATCATTTATACGGATAAATCGGGGTTCACGCTCAACAGTTTTTCCTTTTCGAGCCATTTTATACAAGGGTACACCATCAATTTTCTTGGCTGAAAACATTGGAGGTGTTTGATATTGGTCACCAAGAAAAGACTTCATTTCACTTAGCATTCGAGTCTCGTCAATATCATTAGTTACTGGCTTAGTAGCAATAACCTCGCCATCAGCATCTTGGCTATCTGTCTCAACACCCAATAGGAATTCTCCACTGTAACTTTTATCCAAGCTTATGAGAAACTGTGAAACCTTGGTTGCTTTTCCGATTAGCATAATCATCAGACCAGTTGCCAATGGGTCAAGAGTACCCGCATGACCAATCTTTTTCATCCTTAATTTTTTTCTCAAACGATCAACGATATCATGAGAAGTTATTCCTACTGGTTTATCTACCAAGAGAATTCCTTCAAAAAATGAATCCTGCATACTCATCGGAATTTACTTCGAAACAGAATTTAGATGTTTACCAATTGCATTGACGAATTCAGGATAAAACTCGTCTAGTGGCTTATCGATGTTAAATCCTGCTGCACATGCATGTCCACCACCTTGAAAAACTTTTGCTAAATAATCGACTCGATATCGAGTTTCCTTAGCCCTAAGACTGCCTTTTAGTTTGCCATTTCGTTCCTCTATTAAAGCACCAATCTCAACTCCCTCCATTGATCGAGCGTAGTCGACAAAGCTTTCTGCATCTTCTGGCTGTGTATTTGTTTCTTTGTAATGACAGTCTTTTATCGTGCCGATGCAGACTCGATTATCAAATTCCATTCTGAAACTTGCCAAAAATCTTTGAAGAAGTTGAACACGACCTGGCTTTTCTTTCTCGTATAACTCATGTGCTACAGAAGTTGGGCTTGCTCCATATTCGCACAATCTTCGACAAACTTCAAAAACTGAAGCATTGGTACCTGCATAACAAAATTGACCTGTATCCGTTGCTATGCCTACATATAAGGCATCAGCAGTAACAGGATCGATATTAATGTTATTATCCAAAAAGAATTTAGCCAGAATTTCACCCGTTGCAGATGCCTCTGATAAAACAAAATTAGATTCTCCAAAGTTATTATTCGAAACATGGTGATCAATATTAACAGCCACATTTGGAAATCGTTGCTGTAATCTGTCCCCGACTCTTTTATGATCAGCACAATCAACAGTGACAATGATGTAATCATCCTCCTCTATTTGATCAGGATTGTAAAAAGGAGTATCTACTATAAATTTCTTCAAGGTTCTCGGAACCGGATCTTCGTTCACTGCTTTAGCATGAACCCCAAGTTGAATAAGGACACGTGTCATTGCAACTTGTGAACCTATGCAATCACCGTCAGGGCGTCTATGTCCTAAAACTAAAACCTTTTTGCCTTTTAATTTATCAATGGCAGTGAAAAATTGCTGAGATTCTTTAAGGTAAGATGTCATAAAAAGCCTAATAAATTATCAGAAATTAAACATTAGGAAAAGCATTGAAATAATTTAAGCTTTATAGAGAAAACCATCTGCCCCCATGTCTTTAACAATATCAATTGATTCATATTTTCCAGAAATATTCGCAACGGAAAAAGATGGATTAAATTTATAACTCAATCCTGGGAGTAATCTGCCTAATGTATTAGCACGATAGCCTACATCTAATTCATCAGATTTACCTGATAATTCAGAAAAAGACTTAAAATTTATTGATATTAAACCAATACCATTTGATGATAGTCCCGAAATAGTCTGAAAATTAACTGTTTTATTTTCAGTCTTTTTACAAATTATAATCCCGTCAGAGTTTAGCTGAACATTTCTCTCACTAAGCAGAGCAATCCATAAAAACCATTCTGGTTTCAATAGAGAGTTTATCTTAACTGAAAAACCATCCTGATCCCAAAGATTAATTTCCTGAAGACGTAAGTAAGATGACCAAATCTTTGGTAGTCCTTCCACATCTTCAAAGATAATTTTCATTTGATTAATCCATTGATTAATTTTACCTGGTAACTCCTCACTTACTTGGCTATCGGTCTGAATAAAACTAAGAATTTCTCCCCTTGTTAATTTATGTCCATCTTTAGAAATAAAGAATGTTTTGTTAAGGTTTCGATTTAAATATTTTTTGAATAAACACTGTAAAGACCTTTTGTCTGGCATGCGTTTAATAAAAGAAATGTGTCCCAATTCCATTACTCTCATTCTAACAACATCAGGATTCACATCGTCAGGTTTAACTAACGAGCCAGCATTTACTGTTATTGGATATGGAAATTTCTTCGGCCACTTCTTAAAAAAACAGCCTCCTGAAATACTGAAAACTGAACCCCAAGCTCTATCAATATGAACCGGCAAAATAGGGACATTAGCTTTCTTGGCTAATAAAACTATCCCCCTTTTAAATGGAAAAATCGTACCAATTCGAGAAATACCTCCCTCAGCAAAAACACAAATTGGAGAACCATTTGATAGTTTTCTTATACAATTCTTCATTGAGTCCAATGATCTATCAGGAGAAATTGTAATCGTATCTGTTAAACGAAATACAAATCGCATCGTTCTAAATCCAGCAAGTCCACTGTATGCAAGATACCTAACTTTTCTTGAAAAAGCTGCTCCTATAAAAACGGGATCTGCATAAGACAAATGATTACTTACTATTAGTACTCCGCCTTTCGACGGAAGGTTTTCTATACCTTCAATGCTAATTCTGTAAAAAATTCGAAGAACCATATGAAACAGTGCCCTAAAAAAGTCTTCGAATAAGCTTCTAAACACAAATAAGCCAATTAGAAGTGCAGGAAAAAATATTACCAATATTTCCTGCTTAGAATTCAAGTTTAGGACATTCGATAAAAAAGTATGTAAAAAGATCAGTAAAATTCCACAAAGCTGAGTCAATAAATTTGATGCAGCTAGAATTCTTCCCCTCTCATTCTCAATAGCTTTATCCTGAAGATAACCATTAAGCGGAACAAAAAAAAGAGCCCCAAAAAAACCTAAACTAAAGCAATATATACTAAAAACAGATCTTAAAGGTTCGGCAAAATACAAAAGTAAGAACACTACCGGAACTCCCAAACCTCCGATTGATGTAAGACCAATTTCAATTCTGCCCCGATTTAGATAGGCTACAAAAATACTACCAAACATTATTCCTAAACCGACCAATAAAAACCAGTAACCATAAAGACTACCCATCCCAACATTTCCTACTGTTACTTCTCCTGACAACTTGACTAATACCAGATAGAAAAAACCTCCCATCCCCCAAAACCAGGCATCACCTAAAGCAGCATATCTAATTTCACGATCCCTGAAAAGATATCGTAGGTCATGAAAATGACTAATCATTAAAGATAATTTAAAAGGTTCAGCTTTTAAAGCATCCGTTTCAGGGATTGGTAAAGAAATAATCCATGATAAAAATGCCAACAAAAAAACAGATATACAAATTATTAAGGCTGCATTCCAAGCACCACTATCTACAACAAGTAAGTCAAATGAATAAGCTCCAACAAATGCACCTCCTAAAATACCAACCATTGCAAGCATTTCCATGAAACCAACAGCTTTTCCAAGCTGACCACTTCCCACTAATTCTTTAAGAATACCTTTTTTCGCTGGAGAAAAAAAAGCAGATTGTACTGATAAAATAAAGAAACCAAATAAGGAAAACTCAAGATTTTCAATATACAGACCAAAACCAAGTAATACTAAACCAATCAATTGGCCTAATAATGCCCATGAAATAACTCTTTTTTTAGAAAATCTGTCCGCAATCCATCCTGCAAATGGTGCGAATATAACAAAAGGAATAATTAAAAGGATAGAAACCAATTGGTTAACGGAGTCCATAGTTAATTTACCAAACTGGATAGCAGCTAACAGAGGTAGTGTTGCTTTCAAGGCATTATCATTGAAAGCACTTATAGTTTGAGCAAACTGAAGTGGGATTGTGACCTTAAATGGGTATTTTTTTTTATATTCTAGCATTCAGTTCAGACAACAAATGAAACTCAAGACTCCATCTAATCTAAGGTTTTATTAATCTCCTTCACTTAATAGAAGTGCATCAATGGAATGTGCTAATTCGAAATCTTTTCCAGTTACTTTCGAGCCAGCCTCATGCGTATTTAAAGAAATTACTACTCTATTATAACAATTGAATATCTCTGGATGATGATTGATTGCTTCGGCTTCATAGGACAGTCTGAGTAAAAACGACATCGCATCCCTAAAATCCTTAAAACTAAAATTTTTAGATAATTTATCTTTCTTAAATTCCCATCCACAAATTTGTTCAAGTCTTTCATCAATTTCTTTTTGGCTTAGTATATTTTGCATTAGTTGGAACTAGGTTATGCTTTCCTCGTTGTCAATTGGCCATGAAGTCGTTGAGATATTAAATCAAAAATATGAATCTTCATTCAACCATTGATTTAAAAAAACTTCCGAAACATGTCGCTATAATAATGGACGGTAACGGCCGGTGGGCTCGTTCTCGAGGAAAACCTAGATTATTTGGGCATAGAAATGGTGTTAAGAATGTACGCGGTGTAGTAAACGCTGCCCGAGAATTCGGAGTACCATTCGTTACCCTGTATGCTTTTAGTACTGAAAACCAAAATCGCCCTAACGAAGAAAAATCTGGTTTAATGAAGCTTCTAGAGGAGTTTTTAATGCGAGAACTTACAAATATGCTTGAAGATGGTATACGCTTAAGGGCAATTGGTGATTTGAGTGGCCTGCCTAAGTTTGCACAGGAGATTGTAGAGGAAACAGTAGAAAAAACAAAATTTAATTCTGAATGGAATTTAACTCTTGCCCTTAATTACGGTAGTCGCCAAGAGGTACTTAAAGGCATTCACTCATACGCCAAAGATATTTCTATATCTAATGAGCCACCGGAGAAGCTCGATTGGGAAACATTTTCTTCTTATTTAGAAACAAAAGATCTTCCAGATCCAGATCTTATCATTCGAACATCAGGTGAATTTAGACTGAGTAATTTCCTGCTTTTACAAGCTGCATACGCAGAGATCTTTGTTTCCCCACTTCATTGGCCTGATTTTAACCGCGAAGCATTTGTTGAGGCATTGCAAAATTTCGCACAAAGAGAAAGGCGTTTTGGCAAAACTGGAGAACAGGTCTTTCAAAACTCAGAGTTTAGATAAAACAAACTTTTAAATTATGATTTTACGTATTCTATCAACCATCTTTCTCTGGGGCACCGTAGCTTTGGTTGTCTATTCACTTAAAGAAACCGGAGCCATGTGGGTACTGAACCTTTGTGCCACACTAACCCTTTTTGAAGTATACACCATTTTGGGTAGATTAGGGTATGCGGCAAATCGGCTTTCCGGACTTATAACAGGAGGGTGTTTGATTCCCGTATCTTATTACTTTGAAGGTTTCGGGATTGATGTTTTGGCGGTTGGTGCCCTTTTTTGCTCGGGTGCCTGTGTTATTTTCCCAAAAGCACAACGAGGGATGTATATCAAAAGGCTAATGCCAACTTTTTTTGGGCTGTTATTTGTTTCCTTTTTATTACAATACTTCGTTAGAATTTTACAAGTGGGTGGAAACGAAGATTCAAATTGCTTTATGGGATTCGGATTATTCTTCGCCCTTTGGGTAGTTATTATAGCAAAATTTAGCGATATCGGAGCCTTGCTGATTGGGAAAGCGATTGGCAGAACCAAAATGGCCCCTTCAATAAGTCCAGGGAAAACAATTGAAGGATTAATTGGTGGATTTGCTGCGTCTGCTGGTGTAGGAGCATTCTTGCCATGGATATTTCAAGAAAAACTCACCAATGTTGTGTATTTTGGAGAATGGGTTTTCACTCCAAGTCAGGGAGCTTTATGGGGATTACTACTTGCTCTCAGTGCAGTTATAGGGGACTTAATTGCTTCGGTTCTTAAACGACTTGCATCCATGAAAGACTCTGGTGGTTCAATTCCTGGAATTGGCGGCCTTTTTGACCTTACTGACAGCTTAATTCTTGCTGCTCCCACCGGTTACTTCATTCTATTCTTTTTACAAAAGTGAGTTCACCAAAGAATCTAGTCCTTCTAGGAGCGACAGGTTCCATTGGAGAAAGTACCCTTCGAGTAATTCGCAAGCACAGCGATAAAATTAATCTTATCGCTGTCTCGGCCAATAAGAATGTCAGGAAGCTTTTAAAAATTGCTGAGGAATTTAAAGTTCCACACGCCAGCCTTACTCACCCGTCTAAATATAATTTTAGTATACCCAGCTGCACAAATTTACATACCGGAGAAAATTCACTTGAATTTTTGGCTAGTTTAGAAGAAGCAGATGTGGTTGTCGTTTCTGTTGTTGGTGCCATTGGTTTGCTACCTACTCTTGCCGCACTTAATGCTGGTAAGGATGTCGTACTTGCAAATAAAGAGTCTCTTGTTGTTGCAGGAAAACTGATTACAGAAACCGCAAGAAAAAATAAGGTACAAATCATACCTGCTGACAGTGAACATAACGCAATTTTTCAATGCTTACATGGAAGCGATAAAAATTCTATCGAAAGTGTTATACTAACTGCTTCAGGCGGTCCATTTCGAGACCTGCCTATGGAAAACTTTCAAAACATTACGGTTGAAGAAGCGTTGAAGCATCCCAATTGGTCTATGGGGAAAAAAATCACTATTGATTCAGCAACTATGGCGAATAAAGGTCTTGAACTTATTGAAGCTCAATGGCTGTTCGGACTTTCAAATAACCAGCTAGAGGTCGTGATTCATCCAACTAGTATTGTTCACGGAATTGTTCGATTTATAGACGGATCTTGCATCGCTCAAATGAGTCCGCCCTCCATGACATTTGCAATGCAAAACGCTATTCTTTTCCCCAAAAGGGAAAAAAGTGTAGAATCCTCTCTGGATTTTTCCCGGCCTCTAGATCTTAATTTTTATCCACCTTCTTTCGAACGCTATCCATGTTTAAAGTTAGCAAAAGATGCAATGAATCAGGGTGGATCTGCTCCGCTTGTATTTAATGCATCGAATGAAGTAGCAGTTGATGCATTTCTTAGAAATCGAATTGGCTTTCTTGATATTCCACGCATAATAGAAAATACTTTGAATGATTCCGTACACTTTTCTTCTGACTCAGTCTCTGAGCTGCTCTTACATGATAACGAGTCACGTTTGATCGCCCAAAACCATATCGATCGTATCTGATAATTTTTAACTTTTTATGTCATTTTTCTACGATTTTACTTTTTTATTGGTGGCTTTACTTGCACTAGGTTTCACTATTTTCATTCATGAATTAGGACATTTCCTTGCTGCTCGACAACGTGGACTAATTATCAAAAGATTTTCGATTGGATTTGGCCCAAAGATCATCGGTTGGGAGAAAAACGGTGTAGAGTACCGTATTTCTATGTTTCCCTTTGGCGGTTATGTTGCTTTACCACAACTTGCTGATATGGGTCGTTTGGAAGGTGAAAACGAGCATAACGAGGAAAACAAATTTACCAGTTGGGATGATATCGAGGATGATAACAGATCTCAAGATCCTAAGAATTCAAACACTCATAATACTTCACTGCCAAAGATTTCTTATGCAGATAAAATGATTGTTTCCGTTATGGGAGCAGTTTTCAATGTTTTACTTGCATTTGCACTTTCCAGCGTGCTTTGGTTTTTTGGCTACGAAAGAAGAGATGGTGAACTGACTACCACGATTGGTCATATTTCTGATACTGTAGAAAGATGGAATCCTATTGTCGAAGATAGCGAAACCGTTACTAGTCCTGCAAAAAAAGCTGGGCTCCTAAACGGAGATAAGATTTTAGCAGTCGATGCAAATCCGGTTGAAGATTTCATGGATGTACAAAGCCGAATAGTTACAGGAAAACTAGTAACCGCAGACAAAAGATCAAGAAGACTTTCAAGGCTTTCAATTCTACGAAATGGTGAAGAAATGGAAATTGAAGTTTTTCCAGAAGTTTTTGGAAATGAAGAAATTCGCATAATTGGTATCGGACCTAAAGAAACTTTTTTCATCGACGAACTCCAACCAGATATGCCTGCCATCAGTTCTGGCTTGGAAAAGGGAGATCAACTCTTATCAGTCGATGGTAACAAAATCTTTTCCTTCGCCCATTTAGTAGACTATCTAATGAAACTGGAAGATGGACAAGAAATTTCATTAACAGTCAAAAAAGGAGGTGAGCACGGACCTGAACAAACTTATAACCTTCTACCTGTTGAAAAAGAAATCAGAGTTGGTGATAAAGTATCTAAGAGGAGACTGATTGGATTCAGTCCTCAATTTAAAACTATCACAACATATCCAAATCCTCTAGTTTTAATTGTTAGTCGTGTTAAAGATATGTATCACACTCTAACCGGTTTAGTGACCCCTCAGTCAGATGTAAAACTTCGTAACATGAGTGGACCTGTTGGTATCGTCAACAACCTAAGTATTTTTGCCAGTATTGGATTCAAAAAACTTTTATGGTTTGTTGTCTTCATAAATGTAAATCTAGCAATCCTTAATTTACTACCAATTCCTGTTTTAGATGGTGGACATATGGTCTTCGCAACTATTGAAAAAATTCGTGGAAAACCTCTTCCAAGTGCTTTCCTTGAGCGTTCTCAAATGCTCTTTGTCGTCCTTCTATTTTCTTTCATGCTGTATGTCACTTTTTTTGACTTCCAGCGTCTATTCTAGGAGCTAAGTAGTGGAAATGGCGTCATCGTATTGCGCCTCGCGTTTTCGGTCGATTCGTAGAAATTCGAGAATCGTTAAAATTGGCGATATCTCAATTGGGGGTTGTAACCCCGTACGTGTTCAATCAATGACTACCACCAACACACTTGATGTGATTGCTACTGCTAAGCAATCGATCGAACTAGCTGAAGCAGGATGTGAAATAGTTAGAATTACTGCACCAAATGTTAGGGCTGCCCAAGCCCTTGGGGATATCAGAAAAAAGATTCGAGCCGAAAAAGTTGAAGTTCCCCTAGTTGCAGACATTCATTTCTTACCGCAAGCCGCAATGGAAGCGGTTGAACATGTTGAAAAGGTTAGAATAAACCCAGGTAATTATGCCGATCGTAAAAAATTCCAAATTCGAGAGTATAGCGATTCTCAGTACGAAGAAGAGTTGGAACGTCTACACGAGTCTTTTTCCCCTCTTGTTCTTAGATGTAAAGAACTTGGCCGCTCCATGAGAATCGGAGCCAATCATGGTTCTTTATCAGACCGTATTATGAATCGCTTTGGAGACACCCCACGGGGAATGGCAGAATCAGCTTTGGAATTCATAAGAATTGCACAGTCTAATAACTACCATGAAATTGTTCTTTCCATGAAAGCAAGTAATCCAAAGGTCATGATTGAAGCCTACCGCTTAGTAGTTTCGATGATGAATGATGAAAAAATGGATTATCCCCTTCATCTCGGAGTTACTGAGGCAGGAGATGGTGAAGATGCACGTATTAAAAGTGCAATCGGAATTGGTTCTCTGCTTTTTGACGGTTTAGGGGACACCATACGTGTATCATTGACAGAAAATCCAATTTCTGAGATTCCAGTTGCACTCGACCTCGCCCGAAGGGCAGAGTACTGGTGGTCATTCCAATCCGAAAACTTCACCAATCATATTGAAGAAATTGATCCTTTTTCATATCAACGAAGAGAATGTTCAGAAATTTCAATTTCTTCAAAAAAACTTTTAATCGGAGAAAAACACCCCCCTTCTGTAATGGCTCCTTCATCATTTTCATTACTCGAAGGAACAGAAATTACTAAGGAACTTGCCAATGTACAGGTTAGCTCTAAGGACTCTCCCGTAGAAGGATTGATTTTGGAACTTAACACTTCAAATGAACTAACTCAATTGGCATTATTAAGATCCTCTCTTATCGGGGCTGTTCATTGTATTTTGATAAATGATCAAAGAACTGAAGATGATGACGATTCAATTCCTCAAAACAATTCTAACCTCGTTCCCCTTCTTTGGCATAGAAATTCAGCAACTAATGATACTCCAAGTCTCGCTCGTTTCCTAACTCTTTGTGTGGAATCCGGCAACCAGCCTGTTTTATCAATCGATCCCAAAGGATTAGACGAAGGAATTTCAGCAATTCTAGCGAACGCACCATGTCCACTAATTCTTACTCTTGATCCTACTAATTGCGAAAATCTTATTTCAGGATACAGAGAGCTTGCAATTTACATCTCAAACCTTGGCCTACTATCACCAATATGGATACGAAATCACGGCAAAGATCCTTTATTTCCATGCGAAAATCATTTCTCAGATCACTTACTTGATTCATCAATATTAACCGGCTCCTTACTTTGCGATGGCATCGGCGACATGATTTCAATTGAACATGTTGGCGACCTCAATCGCAACCGAGGACTTGCATACAATATTTTACAAGGTGCACGAGCTCGCATATCCAAGACTGAATTTGTGGCTTGTCCAAGTTGTGGAAGAACACTATTTAATCTTGAATCCACTACTCAAAAGGTCAGAGAAGCCACCGGTCATCTTAAGGGCATAACTATTGCTGTTATGGGATGCATTGTTAATGGTCCAGGCGAGATGGCAGATGCTGACTTCGGATATGTTGGATCCGGACCAGGTAAAATAGATCTATATGTTGGCAAAAATCGTGTAAAATCAGCGATTCCAGAAAAGGATGCCGTTGACCAACTCATACATCTCATTAAAGAAGAAGATAAATGGATCGCTCCCTAAAAAATAAAATACCAAATATCTCCCACGCTGATAATGCTCTTAAGGATCGTATCCTTGCTGGGCACAATGCCATTCTAAGACAGGTTGAATTCTTCAGATCAAATTTCGGATCTGCTGAAAGCCGTTGGAAAAAGGATGGTACACGAGTAACTATTGTCGATGAGACCATATCAAATGAAATCTTTAAGGATTTAGGAAAAGAATTTCCCAATGATGATTATTGCTCTGAGGAAGGTGCTGAAACAGCCGAACCAATTGAACTAAAAGCAGAATTTTGTTGGTTACTTGACCCTGTAGATGGAACAAATAACTATGCTGTAGGTGTTCCAGAATGCTGTATCTCTCTTGGACTGCTAAGAAATGGTATACCTATCTACGGATTTATCTATGATTATGGTAGGGACAATCTATTGCAGGGAGGGAAAACATTTGGTGCTATTGAAGGGACGCAAGCAGTGAAGGTCTCACAGGAATTAGTTAACGAAAAGCTCACATTTTGTATGCACTTCCCTATTCCTACAACGGTTCTTAGAAAGCTCAGTTCAGCTCTTGAAATATGGCGTATTAGATGCCCAGGTTCCGCAGCCGTAGGATTAGCAAATGTGGCAACTGGAAGACTAGATGGATGCCTTGAATATCGTTCAAAACCATGGGATTGTGCCGCAGGATATCCGATTTGCGAGGGAGCTGGTGCAACTTTTTATTTTTTAGAAGATCCAATCTTCCCACTGCATTCATTCTCCCCTTCTATGCATTCATGCCCTTTTCGTGTAGGTTCTGAATTATTTCACAAGGAAGTCGTAAAAGCTCTAGAAATTCAATTATAAATGGAGAATTGTGCCTTGACCACAGAGTATCAAACGGTTTTTATAAACCTTTGGACGCGGGCATAGTTTAGTGGTAAAACCCCAGCCTTCCAAGCTGGTGTCCTCGGTTCGATCCCGAGTGCCCGCACCATTTACTATAGTCCAAAAATGCTACACAAAGGAGATTGAAAATGCTTATAATAAAGATTGTTCATTATAAATCATGCTTAGTTTGAAACTAAATTCTTTGTGGTCCAATAATGAAGATCTCCTTTGACGCGACAAAAAGTCAAATTTGAAGCAATCTTAAGGTTCGCACTTTTTTAGGCAGTTGATTGGTTTTTTTGATTGGTATGGAAAGAAATTTCATAAGATCAGTGACATCTGCCAAATTACCTTGGTTTGGTATATAGAATCTCTTATTTTAGTCTTTTAATTAAAACTTTTACTTTGGCTTTTAGATATGATGATTTGGTAAATTTTTTTAAAAAATTAATTTTTCACTGAAGTCTCTCCATATTCTGTAGAAATAGCCTGACCATCTCGAAAAGTCTTACGATATAAGATTTTGCCATCTTCCTGATAATAACTCCATTCTCCAAAACGCATTCCGCCTTTATAATTTCCCTCTTGTCTCTTTTGCCCATTTTCATACCACCATGTCAATGGACCGTCTCTTTTGTCTTTCCAATGAGAATAATGCATCCATTTTCGTCCGCTTTCAAACCATGATTTGGCATTTCCGTCTTTAAGGCCATCTTTATAACTCTCTTCTACTTTTGGATTCCCATTTTCATACCATGAACGAGTTAATCCATCCCTTTTACCATTCTTATAGTTAGATTCGAGCATAATCTGACCATTTGAAAACCAAAATCTGGTTAGACCGTTAAACAGTTTATCATCAAGAGCATCCATACCTGTTGGTATATTGCTTAAATCCATAGAACCTTTGATTATTCCAACAGAAAATATAGGAATCCCATTTTCTTTCCATCTTTCGATTTCGACTAATTCGCCACTTGATACTCTGATCATTAAATCAATTTGAGTGTTTTTGTAGACCTTTTTAATGAATCCAGTGAAAGGAACTTCAGAATTCGGTTCGTATAAAACATCATTACGATTCTGAACATAATTGAATAAAAGAGCTTCATCAATTTTTGAATGTTTTGCCTGAGTATTATTGAAGTCAATAGCTATAAGATCAGAAAGAAAGAATCTAAAAAACAAAATAAATACCATTTTAGTTCTTATCGTAATCATTGGATATAGTCAGAATCTATCTTTCTTCATTGTCAATCTTTAGAAAATTACACCCATCATACTGGAAATAGTAAATTTTTTTTTCAAAATGCAAAATACTGTGTTAGTGTATTTATGTAAATAAACTTAATTTAACCCTAGCATGAAAAAACATATAGTAAAAGAACCCTATAAAGTTGGAGATCGAGTTGTGGAAAAAATTCTAAGATTTAGAAAAAAAAGAATTGGAGAGATTATTTTCATACAAGAAAAAAGACGAAGAAAACTAGAGTTAATACAATTGAATCATCATGACCTCTCTCCAATGAGAAAATCAAATATGGAGCTAAAAATTTTCAAGTTATTTGAAGATCAATGTAAAAAGTTAAATGAGTGGAGATATAATCATAAAAAAACATTCGAGATCGGAGATGTAATTAGGCACAAAAGAAAAGGTAGAATTCGGTATGGAAAAATAGTTTGTTTTGTTCATCCAGATGGGCTTTATACTGAATCAAATGAAAAGGGCTACAATGGCAAAGACCTTATTGTATGTATCGCAATAAAAGGTAGGGATGGTTTACCAAGAAGAAAAGGTACAAATGGAGAAGTTGTTCGTTTCGCGGTCGAGCCTAAACACACAAAAATATGCAAAGTTCTTCCAATGGATTTGGAAGGAGGCACACGAATTAAAGACGAACATTTATACAGGTTAGAATACTAAAAAAAAAGGTGCATGCCTTCCTCTGACATGCACCTTACATGGATAAGTCCATGAAACCCTTTCCTTAGAAGTAGAATTGCATATTTAGTGCCAAAAATAGAAGATGTACTAAAATGTATATTTTATTCCAAAAGAACAAACTGGCAGTCCACCTCAGTAATTTAAATTAAATCGATTTTCTAATGGCTTTATTCTTTAACCTCTACCATTTCCTTAATAGCTCTTCCCAATATGAATCTAAACTCTTTTCATCAGGAAAAGATTTCACAACTGAAGCATTAGGATCGCTCGGATTATGGTAATAGAAAATAATCTTATTTTCTGCCTGATTCTTTTTAAAAAGATATACTTGGCTTTTATTTACACATTCAGGATTTCCTTTATCATCCACACCAGCCTTAATTACGCTTAAAGATGCTTCAGATTTTTGCAGAAGTGCTCCCATTAATAGTGTAGATGATAAAACAATGAAAACACTTAGAGATAATTTTTTGTATCTATTCATAATATAATTTTTGGATTAAAGAAATTTAAACACCATTAATGTAAAAAAAAGATTCTATGATAATTGGCAAAGTGATTTATACTAATTAAAAAATTTCTTTGATTGATCACATTCCTCAGAACAATCTTAATGTTACTTACTTCACATAAATCTCATATGAATCGCTGCCTCATTATATCTTTAGCACAAATACTTGCTTTCACTGTAGTAATACACGCGTCACCTAAGTCTGTAGGAGACTGGGCACAACTTCAAAGGGAAGCAGATAACTTATGCCGAAAAAACAAACATGAGGATGCTGCTAAATTATATCAGCAAGTAATTAAGGGGAGATTACCCCTACAGGGTAATCGTCATCGTGATATTGGTGTTGCATGGAACAATCTGGGAGTAGCTCTATATTATCAGGGTAAAAATGATCAGGCTGAAGAATCTTACGAGAAGGCAATAGCGATCTTACTCCCTGCAATTGGAGCACAACATCTTCATCTACTATCAGTAAAAGCAAATCTTGCTTTTATTGAAGAGTCTAAAAATAATTTTAAAAATTCTGAAAAACTTTTTCGTGAACTCATCGATCGCAAACTACCAATCATTGGAGCTAAGAACGCTAAAATTGCTGATTGTCAGGAGGGTCTTGCTCTTTCACTCATTGGGCAAGAAAAATATGAAGAAGCTCAAAAAATTTTAGAAAATGTGCTCCAAACTAGATTGGAAATACTTGGTAAAGAACATACCGATGTTGGTGCAACTCATGCAGCAATAGCGATCATTTGTCTTCACAAGGCTGATTTCGATCTCGCGGACAAACATGATACAAATGCAAGAAATATTTTAAGTAAGACAAAAGGTACTTACCCGCTAAATCTTAATACTGTATCAAAGCTTAGACCCGAACCGGCAGATTTACTTCACGCCAAAAATAAAGATCTTAGAATACCTTAATTGAAGATTTCCATATTTAAACCAACCAAAATCAATGAAATCCTCTCATGGGTCAAACTCGATATTGACAGACAATACTGGTCAGGAAATACATTTAACGAAAGGTTGAATTTTCAATCATTCAACAGACACATAAAAAGAGAAAATCTTTTTCCCTACTGCTGTCTTAATCAGCAAGGTATCCTAATTTCCTATGGTGAAATTGTAGTAAAGAACTCTAAAGAAGTCACTTTGTGCAGAGTAATTGTAAAACCGGATCTTAGAAGAAAAGGGATTGGGAAAATTTTCGTAAAAGAGTTAACAGACTTAATTTTTAGATCACAAAAAATACATAAAATATCCTTAAATACGCTTGGAAATAATATCCCTGCTAGAAAATGTTACTTATCCTTAGGATTTAAAGAAGTTAGAGTTAAAAAGAACATGCGTTTAATTTCAAATCAATGGGTCGACTTAATAATAATGGAAAAGATAAACCCAATTCTTTTAAAA
>MDSZ01095594.1_pt1 | contig 18159 bp, 17 predicted proteins | sample 811201 | NCBI WGS metagenome assembly MDSZ01 (sample SAMN05326647, study PRJNA326480) | marine metagenome | isolation source: seawater | place: Indian Ocean: North | collected 2010
ATATATTGGATCCAATTTCTTGTATCATGCTGTCATCGGATTAGAAGGAATGCGTTCAAGTAGTATCATAGCATCTGATACAGCTGTATCATTATTTGGATCAATTGGTGCAAGCTTAATATCAATAATGGTTATTATCTCAGCTACTGGTAGTGTAAATGGAACAATGATGGCCACCACTCGCGTTTATTATGCGATGGCAAGAGATGGCTTAATGTTTAAGTGGTTTGAATATATTCATCCAAAATACAAGACTCCCTCAAATTCTATTTTAGCACATTGTATATGGAGTATCGCACTGATAATAATTCGTCAAAGTTTTGAAACAATAGTTGCTGGAATGGTTTTTGCGATTTTAATCTTTTATGTATTTACTACAGTTGCATTCTTCAAATTCAGATTAATGAATTTAGGCCAAAAGGATTGTTACCAATTACCATTATTCCCAATACTTCCTGCTATATATATGGGAGGTATAATAGTGCTAGTTTTGCTTCGAGCATATTATGAGACATCTGCGTCTATACAAGACTTACTTTTTGTTATTTCAGGAATTCCAGTTTATTTTCTTTTTTTTAAAAATAACCGTACAGATTAATTAGTTATTTTAATTCATCACTTGAGGAGGTATGATGAAAAAAACACTTATTATTTTTTTAGCTATTTCATTTGTTTTTTCTAAAGAAAAAGCTGATAGCTTAGGCAATCAACTCCCATTAAAGCCTAATAGAACTATTTCATTTACTACCGATGAAGGTACTTGGATGTCTTTAGATGTCTCACCTGATGGAAAGTCAATAATCTTTGATTTAGTTGGAGATATATATATGATTCCATTTCGTGGAGGAGAAGCAAAACGGATAACATCAGGTATTGCTTTTGATTCTCAGCCTGTTTTTTCGCCAGACGGAGAAAAAATATCATTCATTAGTGACAGAGGCGGCTCAGAAAATTTATGGATAGCTGATATTAGTGGTAATAACCCTAAACAACTAAGTAAATCAAATGATTATCAATATGCCTCACCAGTTTTTTCAAATGATGGAGAATATGTTTTTGTCTCTCAAACAAGTTGGCCTCAGAGAACATTTGAAATTTGGATGTATCATGTTAGAGGAGGCTCAGGCATTCAAATTACAAAATCAAAACCAAAGCCTGATGCACCTGGGAATCAGTGGAAAAATGTATTAGGTCCCGAGCTTTCTCCTGATGGAAAATTTTTATATTATGCAAATAAAAGAGGTGGGTTCAGTTATAATATGTCCTTCCCTGCTTGGCAGATTGCTCGCCGAGATTTAATTACTGGAATAGAAGATATTGTTACAAGGGCAGAAGGTAGTGGAATAAAGCCTAAAATTTCGCCCAATGGAAGATTTCTTGTTTATGGTACCAGATACAAAACAAAAACTGGACTGAGAATTAAAGACCTTGAGAATGGTGACGATAATTGGTTGGTATATCCTATCGTAAGGGATGATCAAGAATCACGTCATACAAGAGATGTGCTTCCTAGATATGATTTTCACCCTAATGGAAATGATTTAGTATTTACAAAAGATGGAAAATTTCATAAAATTAATTTGAAAACAAAATCAATCAAAATGATTGATTTTACTGCAAAAGTGGATCTTGACTTAGGTCCTGAGCTAACCTTTCCATATAGAATTGATGATAACCCATCATCATCAAGGATTATAATGGATCCAGTTTTATCACCTAATGGAAAACAAATTGTATTTTCAACATTTATGCATCTATATGTTGCAGATATAAAAACTGGAGAACATAAAAGAATCACTAAAAGTAAATTAGGTGAATTTCATCCGTCTTGGTCTCCTGATGGCAGGTCAATTGTATATGTTACTTGGGAGGCAAGCGGTGGTCATGTCTGGAAAGTCAAAGCAGATGGCAGAAGCATGCCTAAAAAATTAACCAAAACTCCTGGCTTTTATTCGAGCCCTGTTTTTACACCAGATGGTAAAACTATTGTGCTCCTTAGAGGGTCAGCTATTGAAAGATTAAGAACGCAGGCAGAATTTGGCGGACCAAATGTTCCAATGGATTTGATTTCTTTAAATGCAAATGGTGGAAAAATAACTTTAATTATGCCATCAAGAGGTTTAGGAAAACCATTTTTTACAGATGATCCAGATAGAGTTTTCTTAAATGGATATAGTTATACTGCGCTAGGTCGTGGCAATGGCGTTATCTCAGTCCGATTAGATGGAACTGATAGAAGGGAACATTTAGCTGTAAAAGGAAAAGGATTTTATGGAAGCGACAAGCCTGTTAATGCACGTGATATTCAGTTTAACCCAGACCGCACGTTGGCATTAGCTGGTGTAAATAATCAGTTATATATATTACCGATTCCAAAGATTGGAGGGAAAGCACCTCAAGTAAATGTTAATAGCCCATCAATTCCTGTAAAAAAATTGACTTATGTAGGTGCCGATTATTTTGGATGGGCAGATCAAGGTAAAACAATTACTTGGGCAGTAGGCTCAACATTTTATCGATTACCAGTAGACTCTATTTCATTTGAAACAAAAAAAGATTCTACAAATAAAGGATTGCCATCTCTCCCTTCATTAGAAACAAAGATTGATATCTTGATAAATAAGGCCAAGCCAAATGGTATGGTTGCATTAAAAGGCGCAAAAATCATTACTATGAATGGAGATGGAGTAATTAATAATGGAATAGTAATAATAAAAGACAATCGTATCTATAAAGTGGGAAATATTAAGTCACTAAAAATTCCAAATGAAGCCAAAGTTATTAATGTAAATGGTAAAACTATAATTCCAGGTTTTGTTGATACTCATGCTCATTATTTTGGTATTAAAAAAGGTATTTTAGATCGGCAAAATTGGACGTTTATAGCAAATATTGCATGGGGAGTTACTACTGGACTAGATGTTCAAACATCAACTAATGATCCTTTTGCATATCAAGATCTTGTTGATGCTGGTGAAATGATTGGACCTAGAGCTTTTTCTACAGGTCCAGGAATATTTTCTCAAAATAATTTTCAAAGTAAAGATGAAGCCCTAGCTTTGATGAAACGTTACCGTGATCATTATGGTACAAGAAATTTAAAGTCTTATATTGCGGGAAATAGAAAACAGAGAAATTATATTGTTCAAGCTGCAAATGAATTGGGAATGATGCCGACAACTGAAGGTGCGCTTGACATGAAATTAGGATTAACCCATGCGATAGATGGATTTCATGGTAATGAACATTCGTTTCCTATTACACCTTTGTATAAAGATGTCGTTGAATTAGTTGCTCAATCAGGGATGACCTATACGCCAACTTTACTCGTTACATATGGTGGCCCTTGGGCTGAAAATTTCTATTACTCAACAGAAGAAGTTCATGATGATCCAAAAGTAAAACGATTTGTTCCTGACAATATTGTTCAATCAAAAACTCGAAGAGTCCCATGGTTTAGAGAAGATGAATATTCATTTTCTGAGATTGCTTCAGATGCTGCAAAAATTATGAGAGCAGGTGGACTTGTTGGGGTTGGAGCACATGGGCAATTCAATGGCTTGGGTTACCATTGGGAGCTTTGGTCGTTACATAGTGGTGGGATGACAGAAATGGAAGCATTAAAAGCTGCTACTATAAATGGAGCTAAAATTATTGGAGTGAGTGATGATATTGGATCTATTGAGGTTGGTAAACTTGCAGATTTAGTTATTTTGAATAAAAACCCACTAGCCAATATTCGAAATACAAATTCTATAGAATTTGTGATGAAAAATGGTGTGCTTTATGAAGGCGATACAATGAATGAAATTTGGCCAAATAAAAATGAGTTACAACCACAGTGGTGGTGGGATGATGGCCCAGAGGATTAAAAGACCCGGTCTATTATTACTTTTATTTATTACTACCCTAAGTGCCCAAATTCGCCCTGAGGTGGTTGCTGTACGTACTGATCAGTTAATTGAAATTGATGGTTCATTAGATGAAGATGTATGGAGGTCCATTGTTCCTGTAACTGAATTTGTTCAACGCTTACCACAAGATGGTGCACAGCCTAGTGAGAAGTCTGAAATGCGAATTCTATATAATGATAATTATTTGTATTTCGGATTTACTTTTTTTGATAGTGACCCTGAAAAAGTACGTGCGACTATTCTCAATAGGGGCGGATGGATTCACAGAGATGACAAACTGGAAATCGCTTTAGATACTTACCTAGATCGAAGGAATGCTTATTTATTTGAAATGAATCCGCTTGGTACCCAGGATGATGCATTGATATCAGATGAAAATAAACCAAGTACAGATGAATGGGCATGGGATGGTGTCTATATCAGTGAAGGTAGGGTCACAAATTTTGGCTGGGTATTAGAAGTTGCAATTCCATGGAATACATTGAGATTTCCCAATAAGGATGATTTAACGATGGGTTTAGCTGTAAAACGATATATTAATAGAAAAAATGAAAGCGTAATGTGGCCTCATATTGGATTGGAATATAGTTCTGACGTTTACCAGGTATCTCAATATGCAAATTTAACTGGTTTAAAAAATATTAAAAGGGGTAATGATATTAAAATTAAACCTTTTGGCATTACTGGTTCGCAGAAACAAATAATTGATAATGAGAATCTATCAGATGATTTAGGAACTGCTGGCATTGATTTATATTATGGATTAAGATCTGATTTGACACTTAATCTGACTTACAATACTGACTTTGCTCAGGTTGAGGCAGATAATGCTCAAATTAACTTGGGGAGATTCAATCTTTTCTATCCAGAAAAACGAGAGTTTTTTCTTACACGATCGAAACTGTTCTCTTTTGGAAACCCAAAACAAACAGAAATTTTTTTTAGTAGGAGGATTGGCTTGAATCAAGATGTCCTAGGAGGAACTAGAATATTTGGGCAGATTGGAAAAAATTCTATAGGTGCTTTAAATATTCATACAAAAGGTGGAAATGGTCAGCCTGCAACTGCATATAGTGCATTTAGGATTAGATCAGATGTGCGTGATAGGACAACAATAGGAGCAGTAATAACGGATGTTTCAAATAATAATATGCAAAATTCAGTATTTGGGATCGATGGGCAAATGAGATTTTGGGGTAGTAGTAGTATGAATGTATGGTATAGCCAAGTAGATGACTCCAAGTTAGATAATCCTTCAGCAGCTTCAATGATTCGGCTAGATTTAAAAAATGATCGCTATTTTTTATCTACAGGCCAGCATCGTGTAGATAAAGATTTTCAACCAGCTCTTGGATTTGTTCAAAGAACTGATATGATTGGTACTGGTCTAATAGCTGGATTTACGCCCAGGGTTGGGGATGGTGACGAGTTAATTCGCCAATGGTCATTTTCATTATACGCAAGAGATGTAAAAAATCATTCTGGAATAAGTGAGACTGGTGTTCTTCAACTTTCCATTGATGCTTTCTTGGAGACTAGAGATAGAATTGGATTCAAGTTAATTCAGAATAAAGAAAAATTAAGTCAAGGGTTTACGCTAGGTAATGGTGTGGAAATACGTAAAGGTAATTATATAGATCAAAGTTTTTTATTAAATGCACGTTCAAACCAAAGTCGCGGATTTTGGGGTGACATGCGGTTTTCTAAAGGAGATTATTTTGGTGGACATAAAACAACTTTATCTGGATCTCTTGGCAGGCGTTTCTCAAATCACTTGACACTTTATGGTTCTGTAAATCAAAATGTTATTTCAATTCCAAGTGAACAAGATTTTACAGCAAATGTATATGGATTCACTGCGGAAGCAGCACTTAATAGGAAATGGTTTGGTAAGGCATTGATTCAGTATGATAATTTTTCAGAACAACTTCAATTATATTGTAGGATTAATTGGATTCATACTCCAGGAAGTGATCTCTTCATTGTTTTAAACAAACGATATAATATGAATAATAAAAGAAAAGAGCTTATCCAAAATACCCAAGTAATCAAATTAACCTATTTAATTCAAATATAAATTATACCTTTATTGATTCCAGAAGTTTTATTCAATTAAATTAATACCTTCTATAACGTTTATTAGTACGTCTTTCAATGAGTAAAATTGTTTCATTAACTAATCAAAAGGGTGGCGTCGGCAAAACCACATCATCAGTCAACTTGGCTGTTAGTTTTGCTGTTTCTGAAGTAAAAACACTTCTAATTGATTTAGATCCCCAATCAAATGCGACTACAGGGCTTGAACAATTAACAAATGAACCTAAGGGAACAATCTATGATGCAATTATTCGTGGATCTAAGGCAAAAGATATTATAACACATACTGAGTTAGAATTCCTTGACATGATTACATCGACAAATGATCTCGTTGGAGCTGAAGTAGAATTAGTTAATGTTATGGCAAGGGAACACCAATTAGAAAAAGTATTGAAATCAATTAGAAAAAATTATGACTATATATTAATTGACTGCCCTCCATCTCTTGGGCTTTTAACTTTAAATGCTTTAACTTGTTCAAATTCAGTAATAATTCCAATACAATGTGAATACTATGCATTGGAAGGTCTCGGTCAGCTATTAAATACGGTGCGGCTTGTTCAAAAGAATTTAAATCGGAATCTAGAAATTGAAGGTGTACTCTTAACAATGTATGATGGTAGATTAAATTTATCAAAACAAGTAGCAGATGAAGTTAAAGGGTTTTTTAAGGACAAAATTTTTAAAACTATTATTCATCGTAATGTTCGCTTAAGTGAGGCCCCAAGTTTTGGTAAACCAGCATTACTATATGATGCTAACTCAACAGGTGCACAAAATTATATTTCATTAGTTGAAGAGATTTTAAAAAATGGCAACTAAACGTTTAGGAAAAGGTCTCGATGCCTTAATAAGGCCAAAAAATCAAGGGGAAAATCCTCCAGCGGGTGTAACAAAAATTCCGATATCAAAAATTAAGAAAAACCCACATCAACCACGTAAGCAGTTTGATTCAGCTTCTTTGAGTGAATTGAGTGATTCAATTAAAGAAAAAGGGGTCGTTACTCCAATTACAGTGCGTATGAATGATGAAAATTATATTCTTATAGCTGGTGAAAGAAGATTACGTGCATCCAAATTAGCGAACAAAAAACATATACCCGCATATATTCTAGATGTAACTAATGAATCAGATATGATGGAAGTTGCGTTGATAGAAAATATTCAACGAGAAAATTTAAATCCGATTGAAGAATCTGAGGCATATGCAGTTCTTCAAAGTGAATTTAATCTATCTCAAAATCAGATTGCTAAAACAGTTGGTAAAAATAGATCTACGATTACAAATGCTCTCCGTTTATTACAATTACCAAGTGAGATTAAAAAAAGTCTTCAAAGTAATGAAATAACTCCAGGGCATGGTAGAGCAATTTTAGCAATGAAAACTAAACATAGTATGATTAAGCTATGGAAAATGATAGTTAAGGATGAACTATCTGTGCGTGCCGCTGAAAATTTTGTGAAAGAGAAAGAAAAACTTAAATCTCTAACTCAAAAGCCCAAGCTAAAGCAAAAAAACAAATCTATTCGTCAACTGGAAGATGAGCTGATTAGGATTTTTGGTACAAAAGTTCGCTTAAATCACAAAGGTAAAAAAGGTGGTTCGATTCAATTAGAATATTTTTCGAATGATGATCTAGATAGAATTTTAGAGTTAATTCGCTCGATAGAATAAATTCATGAAGCCAAGTAGATATACATTTTTAATTGTTCCAGATAACGATGGAAAGAATAGGCAGTTTGCTATGTCTAGGAAAGGAACATTCCTCCTATTGTGTTCGATAATTGGCATTATTAGTGGTATGGTAATTGCACTTTTTATTCTGATTCCTAAATCTATTGACTATCAAAAAATGGAGAATCGCTATAATGAGGTTATCGAAGAAAGAATAGAAGTATTAGAATTATATAGAGACTTAGAAAGAATGAAACAGATGGAGTTAGTTGTGCAAAAATCTTTGGGCTCATATTTAACAGAAGATGATTCCTTGGATGGCAAATTAGTAGAAATGTTGGATGAAGAGGTTGTTCGCTCAAGTTATTTAAAAAATATTCCATCTCTCATACCTGTTTCAGGTGTTATAACTCAAGCAATGATTGATGACAATTCAGGAGATGTTCGCAAACATTATGGAATTGATATTGCTGTTCCTATAGGCGAACCAATTCTAGCAAGTGCATCTGGACAAATTGTATTTGCCGGTTGGACAACTGAATTTGGAAATTTGATTGTGATATACCATAATAATGAATACTTCACTTATTATGGGCATAATGAGTTAATTTTAGTTAATACATACGATAAAGTAGAACGTGGTGATGTAATTGCAACTTCGGGAAATTCTGGAATTAGCTCTGGACCTCATCTTCATTTTGAAATATGGAAAGATGGGGTAGCAGTAGATCCTTTGTCGTATTTTCCCGAGCTAAATAAATTAAATATAAGTGTAGAATAGTTATGGCAAGGAATGAATATAAAGATGTACATACCATGATTGGAGCTGATGCGGTTATTCAAGGCAATATTAATTGCCAAGGTGGTATTGCAGTATATGGAAAGGTTTTTGGTGATGTTACATCCGAAGGGCCTGTAAGAGTGGCTAGAGGTGGTGAGGTACATGGAAATGTTCAAGCTAACGATTCGCAAATCGGTGGAACAGTAGATGGGAATGTTCGAGTAGAGAATCGTGCGGTACTTGGTTCTGAATGTAATCTAAAAGGGGATTTAATATATCGTTCTTTAATTATTGAGGAGGGAGCTCAGTTTCAAGGTAGTTGCGTTCTAATTGAAAATGAACCACCACCTGAAGTGGACTCAAAGACTTCTGAAAAATAATCGATCATTATGAATAATGATCAAAAGAATTTTCTTTCTAAATCAATTCAACAATTTCAGCGTTACGTTAGGCAGTCAGGTCCAGCAGCTTCAGCTGCATATTCTTTATTAGGTTCAGTTCTTTTATTATCAATCATTGGATATAGTATTGATCAATACTATGAATCATCACCAGTTTATTTGATTATTGGATTATCTTTAGGAATTCTTATTGGTTTTTATGAATTATATAAGTCCATTTTTAAATCGTGAAGATATTATCATACTTTTTGTTGATTGGACTTACAATGATTGGCTTTGGGCTTTTAATTAAACCTCAATTCGCAAATGAAATTATTTGGGGTATTTTTACGCCTTGGATTATAGCTTCTATAGAAGTTTTTATTTTGCATAAGGTTTTTAATAAAGAAGTTTTACAAACAACAAAAGTTTTAATATTTGGTTTTATCATAAAGATGATAGTTTTTGGAGGATTTTTATTAATTATTTTTAACTTTTATTCTTTCAATACAGTAGCCTTTGTATTTAGTTTTTTAGCCTCGTTTTTGTTGTTTCATACAATAGAAGCAATTTATTTGAAATTACTTTTTGATGGTAAAAAAATATAAATGTTAATTGGCGCTGAAAAAGAGCAAGGTGCAACAGTTATGGAGCAAGTTGGTCCATATATTATTGGCCACGTTTCCAACTCTGATCAATCTCATCCTATTTTTCACTTACCAACTATTTTTGGCATAGATATGTCTGTAACAAAACATGTATTAATGTTATGGATTGTAGCTACTGTAGTATCTTTGTTTGTGATAATACCTACACGCAAATTCTTACGTCAAGCAACTTATAATCCTTCCAAAGGAGCAAGCGCTATTGAGGCAATTGTACAGTTTATTAGAGACACTATTGTTTCTCCAAATGTAGGACCAAAATGGGTTAATACTTGGACTCCTTTGATTCTTACTTTTTTCTTTTTTATTCTTTTTGCAAATGGTATTGGCATGATTCCAATTTTTGATTTATTAGGAATTATGAATAAGTTTGTGCATTCAAATTTTATTGATAGTCTATTGCATGGTGGTGCAACAGCAACTGGGAATTTTCATGTAACTGCAGCTTTAGCTTCGATAACTTTTTTTGCTATTATAATTGCCGGAACAAAAGCGCACGGCTTTATAAAACATTGGAAGAATCTAGTTCCACATGGGCTGGCTTGGCCTGTATATATAATTTTGATTCCTATTGAAATAATGGGAATGATTGTTAAGCCGTTTGCCTTAACAATGAGATTAGCAGCAAATATGACTGGTGGTCACATTGCTATTTTAGCACTTTTATCATTAATGGCTATTTTTGCCGAAATTTTTCAATCAACTGTAGCAGGTATTGGAGTTGCTTTGATCTCAGTACCAATGGCTACTGCAATTTCTGGACTTGAAATAATTGTCGTTTTGGTGCAAGCATATGTATTTACATTGCTTACAGCAGTATTTATTGGAATGGCAATTAACGTTCATCATTAAAAATAAATAATAAGGAAACAATAAAATGGAACCTACAACATTTCTCCCAATTGGACTTGGCCTAATTGTAATTGGAGCTGGTCTTGGTATTGGAAAATTTGCTGCAGCGGCTGCAGAAAGTATTGCTCGTCAGCCAGAAGCAGCTGATAAAATTACGGGTGCAGTGAATCTACCGTTATTTTTGCTTGAAGGTGTTGCTATCTTAGCAGAAGTATTCGCTTTTTTAATGCTAGTTCTGTAATCATAGCAATAAAATTCATAGGAAAGTATAAGTGAATTTTTTAATAATAGCTGTTTCTGCAGCGGAGGCTTCAGATAAAAATCCTTTAATTGCCTTGACCCCTGGGTTATACATTTGGACAATTATTACATTTTTATTATTGCTTTATGTCCTCGCAAAGTTTGCATGGAAGCCTCTATTAAAAATGCTAGAGGATAGAGAGAATTTGATTAAGAGTTCTCTTGATGATGCTGAAAAGGCAAAGTTGGAATTGCAAAGCCTAAATGAAGAATCTGAAAAGATTATAAATAAGGCTAGGACAGATGCTCAGGAAATTTTAACTGAAGGTAAAGCGACAGCAGAAAAAGTAAAAGAAGATACAATAGCAAAAGCTAAAAAAGCGGCTGATAAGATTAGAGAGGAAGCTGAAAAACAGATCAATGTTGAAAAAGAAAAAGCAATTTCTGAGATTAAAAAAGAAGTGGTGCAAATTTCAATATCTGTTGCTGAAAAGCTAATTAACAAAAATCTAAGTGAGTCTGATAATAAATCCTTAATTGAAGAATCACTCAAAAAGATAAATAAATATGAAGCTTGAATCGAAAGCTAAGCAATATACGGAAGCCCTTTTCAATGTTGCTGTAGAATCGAAGTCAGAAAAGGAAGTGAAGGATTCAATCATTTTATTCAATGATATATCTAAAAAATCTTCTGAATTTCGTGCCTTTTTATTATCTAAACGAATCAGTGACTCTGATAAGGCAAAGGTTGTTAAAGAAGCATTTGGAAAACAATGTCATCCTATAGTTTCAGAATTTGTTGCTTTAATAAACGGTGAAAATCCAATTAAGCTTTTTCAATTAATTCAGAAATACTACGATACAAAGTTTGCTGACTCAATGAATTTAGTTGAAGTTTCAGCTGATATTCCAAATAGTATTTCTGAAAGTGAAGAAAAAGAATTAAAAGCTTCAATAGAATCGATATTAGATAAGACTGCGGAACTTAGTATAAATGTTGACCCATCTCTTTTAGGCGGTATTAAACTACGGGTCGGAAATAAGTTTATGGATGCATCTGTCCAAAATCGTTTGGAGAAAATGCGTCAATCATTATTAACAACATAATTTTAAAAGGAAATCATGGATATCAAAACGGACAATATTACTAATTTATTAAAAGAACAGATAGGGAAGTTTGATTTATCTGTTGACGTTTCTGAGGTAGGTGAAGTAATAGAAATTGGTGATGGTGTTGCTCGCGTAACTGGTCTAGAAAATGTAATGAGTTCTGAACTTGTTGAATTGCCAAATGGAGTATTTGGTATGGCACTAAATCTAGAAGATGATAACGTTGGTTTAGTTCTATTTGGTGAATCAAGTTTGGTAAAAGAAGGTGATTTAGCAAAAAGAACAGGTAAAGTTGTCGAAGTGCCTGTTGGTGAAGCAATGCTTGGACGGGTAGTTAATCCGTTGGGCCAGCCCATTGATGGGAAAGGGAATATTGATACTGAAGAATTTCTTGCAATTGAGAGGAAAGCGCTTGGTGTAATGGCAAGATCTCCAGTGAAGCAGCCTTTGCAAACGGGTATCAAAGCTGTTGATAGTATGATTCCCATTGGCCGTGGTCAAAGAGAACTTATTATTGGTGATAGGCAAACAGGTAAAACAGCCGTAGCTATTGATGCAATAATTAATCAAAAATATACACATGAAACAGACACTCCAGTATACTGTATATATGTTGCGATTGGACAAAAAGCATCCACGGTTGCAGCGATTGTCGCAGAGTTAGAATCTAATGGGGCAATGGAATACACGACAGTTGTTGCTGCTAGCGCATCTGAAGAAGCACCCTTGCAATATATCGCTCCTTATTCAGGTTGTGCTATGGGTGAATATTTTCGTGATAATGGAAAACACAGTTTAATTGTCTATGATGATTTATCAAAACAAGCAGTTGCATATCGTCAAATGTCATTGGTTCTTCGAAGGCCTCCTGGAAGAGAAGCGTTTCCTGGCGATGTATTCTATCTCCATAGTCGTTTATTGGAAAGAGCATCTAAGTTATCAGATGATTTAGGTGGAGGTTCGTTAACTGCACTTCCAATTATTGAGACACAGGAGGGAGATGTTTCTGCTTATATACCAACAAATGTTATATCAATTACTGATGGGCAGATATATTTAGAAAAAAATCTATTTAACTCAGGTGTTAGGCCTGCTATTGATGTAGGGATTTCAGTTTCACGTGTTGGTGGAAATGCTCAAATAAAAGCAATGAAAGGTGTAGCAGGTACGCTTCGATTAGATTTAGCACAATACCGTGAATTGGAAGCCTTTGCAAAATTTGGATCAGATTTAGATAAAAATACGCAAGCCCAACTTACGAGAGGTGAACGCATGGTTGAAATATTAAAGCAAGGACAATATGTTCCTATGGATGTTGAAAAGCAGGTTGCAATTATTTTTGCAGCTTCAAAAGGATATCTTGATAAAATTCCTTTAGATAAAGTAATAGATTATGAATCAGGGCTTTTTGATTATCTTGAAGCGAATAACAAGGATGATTTGAAGTCCATAAAAACTGAAGGTTCAATATCTGATGAAATGAGTGAAAGTTTAGAAAAATCAATAAAAGATTTCACAAAAGGATTCTCAGCCTAAAGTATGGCAAATCTAAAAGATATTAGAGATCGAATAAAATCGGTCAAAAGTATTCAAAAGGTAACTAAAGCAATGAAAATGGTTGCAGCAGCAAAAATGCGCCGAGCTCAAGAAAATATGGAAAAAGCACGGCCGTATACAGCTCGATTAACTGAAGTTATTCAGCACCTTCTTCCTGATGTTGACAGAAGCATGCTACCATTGTTGCAATTACGTCCAGTAAAAAGAGTTGCATATGTAGTTGTTACATCAGATCGCGGACTCGCAGGTTCATTTAATGGTAGCGTCCTTCGGAAGGCTCATAATGATATTGATGAACTTGGAAAAGAAAATGTTGATCTTTTTTGCATTGGTAAAAAAGCTAAAGATTATTTCAAAGCTAGAGAGTACAATATTATTAAATCTTATTCTGATTTTTGGAATGAATTGAACTTTAATCATTCTATGAAAATAGGAACCAAAATTATTGATCATTTTCTAGATGGGTCGACAGATGAAATCAGAGTTGTTTATAATGAATTTGTAAATGTTGCAACACAAATGGTTCGTACAGAAAAATTGCTTCCAATTGATTATGAAAATTTAGAGACAGTATCATCAGATTATCTTTATGAACCTTCAAAAAGGAAAATTGTAAAATCTCTAATTCCCAGACACTTAAATGTACAAGTTTGGAAATATTTATTAGAATCATATGCCAGCGAGCAAGCTGCAAGGATGGTTGCCATGGAAAATGCAACTAGTAACTCTGAAGATATGATTAAAAATTTAACGTTAGAATTTAATAAAGCAAGGCAAGCAGCAATCACTACAGAGATGTTAGAGATTGTAAGTGGAGCCGAAGCACTTAAATAATAAGGAAAAACTAATATGTCGAAAATGACAGGAAAAACTTCACAAATAATGGGTGCAGTGGTAGATGTGGCTTTTGAAGATGGCCATTTACCTGAAATAATGAATGCATTAAATGTTGATAGAGGTGATGAAGGCACCTTAGTTCTTGAAGTTGCGCAGCACTTAGGAGATAATATGGTTCGGACTGTTGCTATGGATTCAACAGATGGATTAACAAGAGGTGTGGAAGTATTAGATACTGGAACGCCTATTTCTGTGCCTGTTGGTCAGGAAACATTGGGTAGGTTATTTGATGTATTAGGTAATACAATCGATGGAAAAGGTGATGTAGGTACTGATAAAAAATACCCAATTCATAGATCTGCTCCTAAGCATGAGCATTTAAGTACTTCAACAGAAATTTTAATAACTGGTATTAAAGTTGTTGATTTAATGGAGCCTTATACTAAAGGTGGTAAAACGGGATTATTTGGTGGTGCTGGAGTAGGTAAAACAGTATTGATTCAGGAATTAATTAGAAATATTGCAACTGAGCATGGTGGTTTTTCAGTATTCGCAGGTGTTGGTGAACGTACACGCGAAGGGAATGATCTATATAATGAAATGACTGAATCAGGAGTGATTGATAAGACAACTATGGTATTTGGACAAATGAATGAACCACCAGGAGCTCGTTTAAGAGTTGCACTAAGTGGCTTAGCGATGGCAGAATTTTTTAGAGATGATGAAGGACGTGATGTATTATTATTTGTCGATAATATTTTTAGATTTACACAAGCTGGTTCTGAGGTCTCTGCATTGTTAGGTAGAATGCCATCAGCTGTGGGATATCAACCTACACTATCGACAGAAATGGGAGACTTACAAGAGCGTATTACTTCAACAAAAAAAGGATCAATTACATCTGTGCAAGCTGTGTACGTTCCTGCAGACGACTTGACTGATCCTGCACCAGCTACAGCTTTTGCGCATCTTGATGCTACCTCAGTTTTAGAAAGAAAAATTGCTGAATTAGGTATTTATCCTGCAGTGGATCCGCTTGCTTCAACTTCCAGAATTCTTGATCCAAGGATTATTGGCGATCGTCATTATAATGTTGCGCGCGATGTTCAAGGGGTTCTTCAAAAGTATAAAGATCTTCAAGACATTATTGCAATCCTCGGCATGGATGAGCTTTCTGATGAGGATAAGCTCACTGTTTCCCGTGCTAGAAAGATCCAAAAATTCTTTTCACAACCATTTTTCGTGGCTGAACAGTTCACCGGTACTCCAGGGCGCTATGTTGAATTAGAAGATACTGTTTCTGGTTTTGAGGCAATTCTAAATGGTGAAGCTGATGAAACTCCTGAAAACTCATTTGCTTATGTTGGTTCTATTGATGAGGCTATTGATAAAGGTAAAGAAGAGTCTTCTTCAAAGGATAAAAATTCTAAAAAAGAAAAATCTAAAGAAGAAAAAGAAGCACCAGTAGAAGAAGCGCCTGCAGAGGAATCACCTTTAGAGGAAGTACCAGCGGAAGAAGCATCAGCAGAGGAATCTTCTAAAGAAGAATCCTCTTAATTAAATGAGCAAATTCAATTTAGAGATTGTTACTCCTACACAGATTCTAGAATCTGAGAATGTTTCATATGCTAGATGTCCTGGTATAGATGGATTATTTGGAATAATGTCAGGGCATCGTGAAGCAATTATTGCTTTAGATTTGGGTGAGATTAAAATCACAAGCGATAATAAGGATGCATATTATTCAACGAGTGGAGGGTTTGTCGAAATCACTAAAGATAAAATTAATCTTCTTGTTGAAACAATTGAAAAGTCGACTGATATAGATAAAGATCGTGCAGAAGCATCGCTTAAACGAGCTCAAGACCGTTTGAAATCAAATGATGACATTGATTTTAAGCGGGCTGAAACAGCAATGGTTCGTGCTCTGAATAGATTAACGATTTCTAAAAGATAAATTATAATCTAAAGTTCATAATTAACTTTCGAAACGCATAACGTTTCGATATTTTTCTTTATAAATTAACCAACAATTTTATATGAAAATTAGAACACATACATGTGGCCAACTATCTAGCAATGATGTAGGAGAATCTGTTGTATTAAATGGCTGGGTAAATACAGTTCGCCTTCATGGTCAAGTTGTCTTTATTGATATTCGAGATCGTTACGGTAAAACCCAAATAGTTTTTAATTCGGAGGATTACTCAGGAGATTTTGAAGAAGTTAAAAAAATATCTATGGAAGATGTTTTATCTATTTCAGGTAATGTTCAAAATAGACAAAAAGATGCCATAAATCCAGATATGAAAACTGGTGAAATTGAAGTATTAGTTACAGAAATGGTTATTTTAAACGAAGCAGAACCTCTACCATTTGTTATATCTGATAGGAACAGTGCTGAAGAAGATTTAAGACTTAAATATCGTTATTTGGAACTTAGGACTGATGAATTGCAGAAAAATCTAATGATAAGACATCAAACTTATCAATCAGTTCGAAATCATTTAGCAAAAAATAATTTTATTGAAGTTGAAACACCTGTATTAATGAAATCTACACCAGAAGGTGCTAGAGATTACTTAGTTCCAAGCCGTATACATCATGGACAATTTTATGCTTTACCTCAATCTCCACAGATTTATAAACAAATCCTTATGATCTCTGGATATGATAGATATTTCCAAATTGTTAAGTGTTTTCGCGACGAAGATTTAAGAGCAGATCGCCAACCCGAATTCACTCAAATTGATATTGAAATGTCATTTATTAATGAAAATATTATTTATAAAGAAACAGAAGATCTGACACGTTATGTTTTTAAAAGTGTTTTAGATATTGATTTACCAAATCCATTTCCAAAGTTGACATGGATAGATGCAATGAAAAAATATGGTTCAGATAACCCCGACACTAGATTTGAACTTTTTCTTAGGGATATAAAATCAATTACAGATCAGTCTGAGTTCAATACATTTAAATCTGTAGAAAGTGTAAATGCAATTATTGTGCCTGGTGGAAGTGCATACTCCAGAAAAATAATTGATGAATACACAGATTTTGTAAAAAAATATGATGCAAAAGGTTTAGCATGGATGAAAGTAGTAGATGGGAAGTTTGATGGTGGCATATCAAAATTCTTTTCTGATGATCTGCAAAAAGAAATAATTGTATCTGAAAAAGCTAAAGATGATGATATTATTTTTGTAATTGGAGATAAAAGGAATATTGTTTTAAATGCGCTAGGCGCTCTTAGGGTTAAGATCGCAAAAGATATGAAATTAATTGATAAGAATGTATATCATCCAGTTTGGGTAACTGATTTTCCTATGTTTGAATTTGATGATAATTCAAATCGATATGTTGCAAGACATCATCCTTTTACTGCTCCAGCCATCAATACTATAGATGAACTTGATTCTGACCCATTATCAATAAAATCATGTGGTTATGATCTTACAATTAATGGATATGAGGTGGCTGGTGGATCAATTCGTAATCATGACCCCGAACTTCAATCGAAAATATTTGAACTTCTAGGGATGGATCAAAATGAAATTAGCGATCGATTTGGATTTTTAATTGATGCATTAAAATATGGTACTCCTCCCCATGGTGGTATTGCTTTTGGCTTTGATAGATTAGTAATGCTATTAGCTAAAACTAATAATATTCGGGATGTAATTGCTTTTCCAAAAACAACCTCAGCAGCATCTCTTATGGATCAATCTCCTAACTCAGTTTCAAAAGATCAGTTAGAAGAATTAAATATATCCATATTGCCAAAAAACGATTAGAGGTTTATTGTCTATTTAAATCAAATAGGTTCCTTAAATAAATTGTGAAGGAAATAGCAATAATTTGCAACCTACAAGCTGGAAGTGGAAAAGCTTTCAAAAAATGGAAAACTTTTCAAACAGAGCTTGATGATTCCAATCTACAATACAATGTTTTTTTCACAGAAAAGTCTAAGCACGCTACTGCTCTTACTTTATCAGCATTAAAAAAAGGTGCAAATAGGATTGTCTCTTTTGGTGGTGACGGAACACTG
>MDSZ01265476.1_pt1 | contig 18156 bp, 22 predicted proteins | sample 811201 | NCBI WGS metagenome assembly MDSZ01 (sample SAMN05326647, study PRJNA326480) | marine metagenome | isolation source: seawater | place: Indian Ocean: North | collected 2010
CAAATACAGCAAATACAGCAAATACAGCAAATACAGCAAATACAGCAAATACAGCAAATACAGCAAATACAGCAAATACAGAATCTTCTAATGAACCATAAATAATCTATTATATAGTAATATGAATTTAAGAAATTTTGATCCGTATCTTGCTATAATTATTACTTCGTATATTATTACATTTGGAGTTTATGTTTATTATGGAATACAATATGATAAAAATAGAGGAATAATTCCTAAATATGAAAAAATTATTTATACAATGTCTATGCTATGTTTAATCGCAATACCTTATTTTGGTTGCTTGTATTCTATTGTAGATAACAATTTAACTGATAATTATATCCAGTTTATTATACTAAATACATTAATTGTTTCATGTTTTATAATTATTATAGTAATGAAAGATACTATTATTAATAATTTTGGTTATGATTCTGTAATATTTACAAATAAGCGTGATTGGTTGGATACAAAAGAATATGATCAAAAATTAAATAAAATGGTAGATATTGAAGATGAAAATAAATTAAATATCCGTAAAAAAGCAGCAGAAAGTGAATATGTAGAAAGAGTTTTTATAGAAGAAGGAATATATGAATAAATTAATACGTCTATTTATTTAAAGGTTTTTGTTTCTTTGTAATATAATGTCGATTCATGATCAATATTTTTCAAAAGAAAACAAAAATTATATGTTTGGTATTCTAAGAAATTTAATTTTAAATGAAACCAGTTTTGATATTGATACAAATCAAGAATATATTGATTTTTATCGATTTAAATATAGAACCATTTTTGAAAAAAATAATGTTGAATCTTTATCTGAATTAAATAAATTATTAATTGATGAAATAGGATCTTTATTTATAAATGATATAAATACAAAATATAAAAAAGACAATATTAAAATATACAATAAAATTAAAATAAATAAAAATATAGAAAAAGAAGAAATTATTCCTAAAAATGAAATTCATATAAATTCAAGTGATAGAACTAATAATAGTTTAAATCGTTACCAATTTGAAATCTTAATTGATGAAAATATTTCAAATCTTAATTTAAAAAAAATAACAATACCACAAGAAAATAACAAATTATTTATTAATCCTATGGTTTGTATTCAGTTTAAAATAGACAATAAAATTATTAATAATTATTGTAATCTTAAAGATACAATAATTACAAACGATACAAAATTTAATAATTATGAACCTACTGCAAAACTAATAATACCAATTAAAGAAAATAAAATTTTAATTACCATTCTTAATAATCTCAAACAAAAAGTTTTAGAAAATACTGATATAATAAACATTCAAAAAATTAAAAATATTGAATATAAAAATAAAAAATATCTGGGAATTATTATAAATAATGAAAATAATGAAAATAATATCAATAATAATGATTTATTAGGTATTTATTGTAATGATAAACTTTTAAATACATCATATATTTCTAAAAGAATTAATAATTGTTTATTATTTGAAAATATTAAATTAAATTATGATAAAACTAATAAATATTCACTTTTACAACTAAATCTACAAAATAATTTTATTTTCGAATATTAATCTTTTATATACACTTGACCATCTAAAATAATTATAGGTTTTTCTGTATAAACTGAATAATTATCTTCTTCATAAATAAAATAAGGATATATTTTTTGAATACATTTATCAGGTAAAATACTATCTATACCCATATAATAAAATGTATCATTAATATTATATTTTAATTTATATCCTTCTAAATTATCTTTATGAATAAATTTATCTAATGATGGAAATTTATCTTTATTTATATAATTTTCAATAATATCATCATTTATCTTATATATTTCTTGATAAACTGAAAATTCTTTATCTAATCTTTGATTATAGGGATGTTTACTATCAACATAATTAAGTAACATTTTTGTATCAAGATATAAATCACATAATCTTTTACCATTTTCTCTTAAATATCTTATATCAATATCATCTACAGATTTATCTGTCTCATATTGATAATATAAATATAATCCTCTTTCATTTGTTTTATCTTTTGCTGATATAACATAAATATCAGGTTTAATGTGATAAATAAATTTAGATTTTAATTGAATTATATCTATCTTTTCTAATACATTCGATGTTATACCTGGAAAATATGCTATTTCACCAGATAATTTATCTGAAAATCTTATACATTTATCATTTAATTCAGGATCATCTAAAGTATGCTGAATACAATCCAATGAAGATTCTCTAATAATATCATTTATTTGTAAAGAAAATTTATACTTTTCTTCCATAATGTCAAATAAATAATTATCGGCACTTTTATCTTCTGTATTTAATTTTATAATTGATTCAATTAATTCTTTATGTTCTCTATTTGCTTCTTTAGATAGTTCTTTTGTAACATCTTCTATTGCCCAATTATCCGGAATATTCCAATTATCTAATTTATGAATTGATTGATATACTGATTCTGGTTTGATACCTTCAGGTATATCAGAAATATATAAATATTGTTCAACATTTTGCTTTTCTTTAGGTAAAGTAGGATTTTTTAAATCACTTCCAGTATGTGATCTCATTCTTATTGCTCTTCCTAAAACCTGATCTATTCTTACATAGTTCCAATAAGGTTCCAAAATATGAACTTGTCTTACACAAGTTAGTGAAATACCTTCGGCACCAGCACTAGAAATTATCATAACTTGACAATATTCACCATATTTATTACGATCATCATTAAAATATATTTTACTTAATCTTCTTTCTTCTGGTGATTCAGAACCAGTTATAAATGTATATCTTAATTCTTTAGTATCTGGTAATTTTTCTGTATCTAATTTTGAATATCCATTACATTTTAACATTAATTCAAATGCCTCAGAACCAGCATCTGATCTAAAATCACTATAAAATAATATTTTACCAGTTGATCTTTTATCTCTTGTAAATCTTTGCATATTTTTATAAATTTCAAGAAATTTAGGGGAATAATCATTTAAACTCTTATCAATTTTAAAAAGTTTTTCATCTAAAACTTTTGAATATGCTTCTTGTTTTAATTTTTCTATTAATTTATTCCGTTGATCATTAAATGTTTTATCATCTGTATTACCCTTTTTCATCATTCTAAAATTTTCTTCGTCATTAAAAACTACATTACATGCTTGTCTTGTTCTTATACTGTAATGATGAACTTCATCTTCCCAAATATTTCTTTTTGAATTATACATTTCAATATCTTTTTGCCAATCCCACCCCTTGATATAATTTTCAAATTGTATTTGACTCATCATACATTTTACAATATTCATATTCTTTACAATTTTATAACCAGAATATTCTCTCAATTCTATATGAGGTTTTACTATCTGAGGCATATATACAATAGATGAACGATCTATTGGATAATACGATGTTAAACCCATCAACATTCTTTTTAATAATATTTTCTTTTTTTCAGGTACTATATTACCACCTTCAAAAAAATAACTCATAAATTCTGAATTATTCGTAGTATCTATCATATTACCATTGTGATAAATATCAAATAATTTTTGTTGACGATTAAATACTATATTTAATTCTTCATCATAAATAACCGGATTTCCTAATTTTATTTTATTTATTTCAGAATTATTTAAATTCTTAAATGTACTTTTCTTTGGTAATATTTCATCTTTTTTAAAAACTTTGTGTAATCCATCATATATATGATCTATAAAATCTTTATAATCAGTATCATTTGTCTTAACTGTAAATATTATATTACTTTCTTCATCTCTTAATGATTTAAAATTACCAGATTCTTGAATAAATGAAATGACCAATTTTCCCTTATTTGCTTCAACATGAAATATTTCTATAGGTGAAGGATTTTTAAAATAAAAATCATTTAATTTTTCAGTTGCTTCATCCGGTAAAATATCGGTTTTAACTGTAAATGAATAAATTTTAATTAATCCTTTTAACATATTATATAAAATAGCAATCTCAGATGGTTTATTAATTACTGGTGTCCCTGATAAAAAAATTAATTTAACATCTTGAGCATTAACTATCCAATTATAAAAAATTTTTGCTCTTCTTGCTTCAATTTTTTTTTGTTTATCAATCGATTCATCATTTAATATTTGTCTAACAAAATTATGAACTTCATCAATTATAATAACTTCATTGTAAAATGGTGAATTTATTTGATATTCTCTACGATTATTTTGCAATTTTTTTTCTAAACGATTTACCAATTTTTTATTTTTAGTATTTAATTCTTTTTTTAAATTTGGATCAAGTAAAAGATCAATATCTTCTTGTTCATCATCTTCCTCTATGAATTCTTCAACAGTGCTATTTTTTACTTTTGGAAAAGGATTATAATGGATAAAATTATATTTTTTTTCAATTAAATAATTCATCTGTTGCTCAATATATAATTTTTCATAATCATTAAAATTTTCTTCTTCTCCTTCTTCAACATGAAGTGATTTGCCATTTTTATCTGGCAACCAAACACCTGATATTTTTTTAATTTCATTTTCCATTTTTTTTATCTCTAATTTAGTAATATCTGGATTTTCATTTTTCATTTTACGTCTTAAATAATTAATTGTATTTTTCATTATTTTTTTTCTTCCATCGGGTGATAAATTATATTCTTCTTCAATTTTAGAAACTAATTTTTGATTTGAAATATCTTCATCTGAATAATATTTCCATAATGATTCTTTATTTAATTCTTCATGACCCCACTTTTGCACTTCTTTAATAAATTCAGTTTCCAAAGAAGCAGGAAGAATAGTATTTATTCTTAATTCGGTAGATAAACCCTCTGCCAATGAAACAGCAGATGCTGTCTTTCCAGTACCCAAACCATGATACACTAAAACACCACGATATGGCATTTCTAAACTTAAATATTCTCTAATAAGAACTTGATATATCTGAAGAGGTGAATCATTTTTAAGAGATTCTACTTTTTTATATAAATCTTTATTTACCCATTTTACAAAAGATTTACGATGCTGACTTACACTTACACTATCAGAATCTCTTAATATTATTTCTTCATCTGATTCTTCATCTGGTTCATCTTCATCTGTTTTATCGTCGGATTCTTCTTCTGATTCTTTTTCTTTTGTCCAAGGATCATGTACAAAATCAGTTAAATTATCTACTAATATTACTCGTCCATCATCTAATTTATGAATAAATTGATTTTCATCCTCTTTTAATTTAAATAAATTTTCATCATCAATAACAATATTATCACCATTTGCCAAAACTAAAACATTAGTATTTTCATCATTAACATATTTTTCTACATCTTTCCATTTAATTAATTTGGCATTATATGGTTCTAGTTGTTTTTCAATTTCTTCTACTTCTTCTTTTCTTCGCTGTTTTTCTCTTTCTTTATTTCTTTCATATTCGCGCGTGGCTTCACCCACAGATGGTTCGCTACTTAAAGAATTACTATCAGATCTATTTTTCACTAAACCAGTACCTTTGGCACTCTCTTCTTCTAATTTTATATATTTCTTTTTTATGCTCGTTAACCATACAGACCAATTTCTTTTAGTAGTAATTTTATCTAAATCTTTCTTATATTTTTTAATAAATGTTTCTATTTTTTTCTTTTTTATTTTATCAATACTTTTAAAGTGTTTCTTTATTATTTCTAACAATTTTTCATCTTTAATTAATTGTTTTTCAATATCACTCATATTATAATAATATGTATAATATTTATTTTATTCTGACATAACTCTATAATAAATTAGAGAATTTCGAGAAGCATCTTGTTCTGATTTTTTTTTAGATATACCACTACCAGAAGAAATAAAAATATCTTTATCATTTTCATTTCGGAATATATCACAATAAAATAAATTATCTTCTTCATTTTTTTTAGTTACATATTTTGGATACACTTTGTAATTATGTTGAAGATATCTTAATAATTGATCTTTATAATTATTATCATTTAATATTATTTCTGAAAAATCAATATATGTTTCAATACTACAAATTATAAATTTTTCAACAATATTGAAATCACCACTATCCAAATAAAGTGCTCCTATAAATGCTTCATAAATATCCTCTAAAATATGAGTATTTTCTCTACCAGAACAATTATCATCAATATGTTTAGAAATAATTAAATATTTATCTAAACCCAATGATTTAGATAAATATGCAAGTTGTTCACCACAAACAAATCTAATTTTTAATTTAGTTAAAAAACCTTCATCTTTATTATGAAAATTTACATAACGATTATATAAATATTTTGTAATAATACATCCTAAAAATGAATCACCTAAAAATTCAAGTGTTTCATATGATTCATCAAATAATGAAAGACAATCATCTGGTTTAGTATATTCTTCATAATCTTTTAAATTACAATATGAAGTATGAACAAAACTCTTCTGAAACAAAGATAAATTATTAATTTTATAATTTTGAATATTTAATTTGTCTAAAATATTCAAAACATCTTTTTCTAAAAGTTTAACATTAAAAGAATTATAAGGATTTGATTTGAATTTCAATTCCATTTATATTAATTACTATATTTATTTTTAAGTGAATTAAGAACTGCATTCACTTAATTCAAGAGGTTTTCTGGCAAGATCAGGACCAATTGTCGAATTTTGCCATGGACTCACATTAACTTGAGGATTCGGTGGTTCCGATCTTAATTGTCTATTGGCATTCCTTAAACTCTGACCAATAGTATTTACACCAACATGAAAACCAGCATCTAAAAGATTAACACCCTGTAAAATACCCTCCCCAATCGGTTGAGAAGTATTAAATTCCTTAATTGCTTGACTTTCTTGTTGAGGCAATAAATCTTCAGGTTTTAATGCTTCTTGAGGATAGCATGTCGAAGGAGTACGATTTAAACCATCAACCGGTGCATTAACTTCATTAAGACCAAGACCAGCATTTGGAACCGGTCCCGAAATAGCACCAGTTTCACCTAATAAATCGGAAAAACCTTCCATACCTAAAAAGGAACCCAAACCAATATCCATTACACAATTCTGAATAACTGCTAATAGTATAACAACACCCAAAATACACATTAAGGGATTGTCTTTACATTCTTTCATTAAACCATTGAAATCCATTTTTATATATATACTATACAAAAAAAAAATTATAAATTATCTAATTCTTTTTTTAATTCAGAAATTTGTTCTTCTAATCTTTTTTTTTTATTTTCTTTTTCAATTTTCATTTGTTTCTCCTTTTTCATTTCATTTAATATTTCTTCATCAATAATATCAAAATCTTCTTTTTTATCTTCATCATCTTCAATAATACATTCTGTAAATATATTATATTTATCATCATTTGATATTGTCAACTTGATTTGAGAAATATAACAATCACAATAATAATTTTGTTTTAAAAATTTTAATCCACGAATATGTAAAACAAATATTAATTCCGAATCTTCATTTATTCTAGTTATATCTTGACATATCTTATTTTGATCATATATTTGACACTGAACTTTATTTTTTATTATCGGAATTTTAAAACTAAAACTAGGTTTACAATCTTTTTTTACCGGTTTTATTGTTCTCTTATACATATCATCAATTAACTCTAACGGTATCTGTTTATCAAACCATTCTTTATTTTTTTTAAACGTTTCTTTAATATTCCTATCATCTATACCCAGAAAAAAATCATAAAAACTAAAATCATTATTAATTGGTTCACACATTAAATTTGTTGGATTTTTTTTTAATATTTCAGAACCAGTAATTGTTGATTTCATCTTTGGACATTGAATATGCAAGGGTTTATTATTATAACTAATTGATGAATAATAAAAAGAACCCTGCTTTTCTGGTTTTTTATATGTTATCTTAGATAAATCAATATCATCATATTTAAAAATACTCATTCTTATTGTTATCTAGAAGAAATATTTTTTGAAATAACGTAAATTTATAATAAATGAATTGTTTTACATTTCCATTTTGCATAATATTTTTCATTCATTTTCCATATTTTATCTAAATAAATATCACATTCCATCGGAGTGAAATTTTGTATCTGAAATAAATTTACCACATCTGAATCATCTGAATATATTTCTGTCTGAAATTTATTATAACTAAACGGTATTTTAACACTTAAATTAGGATCATATTTCTTTTGTTTATCATATTTTATTTGCGAAATAAAATTTTCAGCATCTGATTCCAATAAACCTATTTTCTCCATACACTTAAATTCAATACCCTGTATAAAATCAAAAAAATATTTCATTATATCATCTTCTTTTAAATTATTAAACTGTAAACTCATCTGAAAATTTGAACCACTCTTCTGAATACCAAATAAACATTTCATTGGAGGAGTCGTAATATATATTTGAGGATGACTATTATAATATAATTGTATATACCCAAATTTAGGATTATTTTTCATACAATTTCTATATTTACTATATGTTTTTTCATTCTGCTTAACACTCATATCATCACATAAATAATTCTCAGAATTTATATCCTCTAAATTCAATTTATCAAATGTTATATACTTTAATTTCACCATTTAATTTAATAATATATTATTTAATCGTTTAAATCTATTATCTTTCATAATGAACAACCGACTTTCTTCTTGTTAAATTATTCCATAAAGATGTACATGGTGTCCCCACTTGAGGTTTTAAACATTTATCTTTAACTGGTTTATTCGATCCCCAATATGCAGATTTTTCAGATTCAATACACATCTGAAAATAATTACCAAAATTATTTGATGGATTCTCATTATTACATTGTGTAGTATCGTTTGTTTTTTGAAATATATTACTTATCTGATTATATTGAGGTGTATTAATATCCATTTTATTATATATATATATTTATAATATATTTATGAAAAAAATTGGAGTAGTTATTGGAACCGAAATAGAACCAGTTGATCCTAAATATTATAAGACTCATAAAAAAGATTTTGATGAAGTTATTGAAGAATTAGATCTTGATGATATAGAAGATCTTTCATATGATATACAAATGTATACTTTAATAAAAAAATATTCTCCTAAAAATATTCAAATTGTACCACTATGGAAAGTAGAATATACAAAAAAAGATTTAGATGATCTTGATTTAATCTATTGTATCTATGAAGCAACTTTTGCTTTAAGAGATTATGGAACATCTGGATTAAATAAATATAGAAGATTACTTAAAAATACAAAAACTAAAATTTTTCCTTCTTATGAATTTCAAGAATTTGTCCTTAGCAAAAAAACCTATATGAATTATTTTATAAAACATAAAATACCTATAATGGAGACAATCTTTTATAATATTAATAATTATAAGAAAAATAAAAATAATGCCAATTTATTAATTAAAAAAATAAATAAACAATTTGAAAATATACCAGTTTATTGTAAACCTGAATTAGGAGCATTCGCCCAAGGATCAAAATTATTTAATAATATCAACTTAAAACAATTAAAAAAATATTTAGATAGTCTTGTAAAATATGGTTACCAAAATTTACTCGTACAACCCTACATTTCTGAATTCTTAAAATTTAATGAAATAAAAACTATTTGGCTTAACGGAAATTTTCAATATGCTTACGGAACTAAAGTAAATGCCGAAAGTGAAGATGTTCAGCAAAAAGATCTTGATCAAAAATTATTAAAAATACTTAAGAAAAAGGGTAAAGAAGTCATCAATATTTTATCAAAAGATTTTGATTTACCATTTATTATTCGCATTGATTGGGGGTGCTGTCTTAGAAATGATAATGTATGTAGAGATTATTTCTTAAATGAAATAGAATGTGCTCCAACAATGGGAGCAAATGATCTTCAAGGTCTGGATTTCTTTGCTAGAATTGGTAAAAACTTATATAAAAGAATATAATTAATATAAAATTAATCATAATAAAAAAATAATATTAAAACATATCTTATATAAAACCCAATAAACACATTTATCATATCAACCCTTAAATGGGGACAAATTACTAAAGAATAGTATTTATCATGCTATATATAATTTACATAAATCACCGTGCAAACAATTAAAGGTTGTTTTGCTTCACCTTTGATATTTATTAACTTTATCCGGATGATTTCTTTTTCATCCACTTTTTTTTTTTATTTTATTTATGTATTTTAAACTTATGTTATTTTTTCTGTTTTTATAAGTTTAAATTGACGATTATTTATTTTATTATATTGAGTTATTAAATTTTTTCTTAATTTTAAAATATATTCAATTTCTTCTTCTTCATCATCACTATCAATCTCATATGTTTCTTTTGCCAACTTATTTAATTCAATCTTATTATTCAATTCAATTAATTCTTTGAAAAAATCCATTTTTATTATTTAAATAAAATATTAAATCAAATTTATTGTTGAACACATCCTATACCTTCATCTTCTTCATCATCATTATTATCGTTCATTAATTCCTTAATAACATCTTCTTTATTCTTATAATAAAGAGCAACTAAACTATTTGGATTTTTATCATTTTCTTTATAATTTAAAATCTTTTTCAAAAATTCTATCCTTTTTTCATCAAGTTTTTTTGGAAATCTTATTGTAAAATCAATAATTAAATCACCATATTGTGTATTTTTAAATTCATTATCAGTTAATTCATTGTTTTCTTTTAATTTTATCGGCATACCTTTACCCTCAACTTTATATAAACTATTTGGTTTAATTATTTCATCTATATTTACATTTATATTCCCAGATAAATGAGGTATCGTTGTATTTAAACCACAAAGTGATTCTGCTAAACTTATTTCATGTTCGATATAAATATCATCACCTTTTCTCTTATATATTTCATGTGTTTGCTCAACAATTTGTATTATTAAATCTTCAATAATATCTAATTCCGGAATATAATTACCACCTTCTTTAACTACAATATTATCACCATTTTTCGAACCTTTTTTAACATTTATAACATAATTTGTTTTTTTTATAGAACCATCTCTATCTTTATGATTAATTGTAAATTCTTTTTTTGTACCATTGTATAATTCATTTAATGTTACATTTAATGAATATTTCATCTTATATTGCATATTAAATCCCGGTGGAAATGGTCCAGAACTCATATCTGAAAACATAAAAATATTCCCACCACCCATAACTTGAGTCGCAAAATCAACATTAAATAATGATTGAAATAAATCTAAAGGATTCATTAATCCTTCTATATTTTCACTTACTGCTTCATAACCAAATTGATCATAAATTTTTTTCTTATCTTTGTTTGTTAATATTTCATATGCTTCACTTATTTCTTTAAACATTGGGATTGCTTCTGGATCTTTATTTTTATCGGGATGATACTTAAATGCTAATTTTTTATAAGATTTTTTAATATCTTTTTCAGATGATTCTTTCGTAACATTAAGAATTGAATATAAATCTTTCATTATTTATAATGAATTTTAATATTTTAAATTTTTATACGTAAAATAAATTAATAAAGCAATAATTAAAATAAATATATAATTTGTGTCGATTATTTCCCAATTCCATAAAAATAAATCCTTTAAGGGATGAAACATAAAATTTAATAAACTCGATATATTTATCTCTTTTTTACCACAACTTGATATTCGAAATAATATATTTCCAACAGAATATTCTACCCACATTATAAATAAAATTGTAACAATTATAAGATAAACTATTATATTCATAATTATAAACTATATAATTTAAACTTTAATAATATTTTCAAAAAAATAATATTTTCTATATTATAAAATGAATTATTTGTTGATATTACTTGTCGTTGTTGTTGTTGTATTTATGTTTAGTGGGGGGAAAGTAGAAAAAGTCCCTGCTAAACTTAAATCAAGTGCAAAATCATTTGCTTCAGGAAATCAAATGGTAGTTGGTATCCTTGTTGGTCTGGCACTTTGCTGGTTTTTAGGAAATGGTTTAGTTGAAGGGTTTGATCTAGGTACACCGGTAGACCGCGATGCCCCACCGGAATGGGTAGAACAATGTTGTGATGGTCAAACCTGGGACCCTACCTCGAATGAAAGTTGCTCTTTATCAGAAATAAGGGTTGGTGATATATCTATGGATGGTTTCCCCGATGCTGCACAAGCACTTGGTAATCAACAATGTTCTGCTTACAATCTAACTGAACAAGCAGAAGAAAATCAAGATACTATGGAAGAATTAGGGGAAATTATTGAATTTTGTCAAAATAGTGGTTGCGCCAGCGGACACCCAGTATGTCCATCTTCCGATAGTTGTAATAATGTCGAAATTACATTGAACTTAGAGAGAAAGGCCTCACAAGCAAATCAATCATTAAGGGAATGGATTCTTAGTGATGCTAGTCAAAGTGATGACTGGCGACATATTTGTGATCCTAATCGTGATGGATGGGGGACTATGCAGACTTTAAAAGACTTTTGTTTGAAAGCCGATCCGCCCGGTTCGATGGAAATTTTAAATGATTGTAGGGATAACTGTTGTGCTAGTGGCGACAGTGATGCAGAAACCTGTGCCTTTTCTATTGGACAAGCTGTTGAAAGATATATTCAACAAAATCCAGATAAATGTGGGTCAGTCGAAAACGAGGGTACCTGGGCAAATGTCCATTCTCCATTATGGGATGAGGATAATTTCACACCTGAAAATCTTCAACAACTACGGGAAAATCATTTTAATCCGGTGGGTAGTTCCGGAATAGCAAAAGATGGACAACCCGCAATTTGTACCATTGGAAGATAATTCCTCAATTTAAGAAAGAAAAAAAAATATATATATTATTATAAAATGAATTATTGGTGGATATTGCTTGTCGTTGTTGTTGTTGTATTTATGTTTAGTGGAGGGAAAGTAGAAAAGAAGGGTGGTAAATCTGTTATTCACAGTTTCCCAACAAAACTTAAATCAAGTGCCAGATCCTTAACTTCGGGAAATAAAATGGTAATTGGTGTTCTTGTTGGTTTGGCACTTTGCTGGTTTTTAGGAAATGGTTTAGTTGAAGGGTTTGATTTTAGCAATCCTGCTACTCTTACAGCACAATCATTAGAATTCCAAGGGACATGCTGTAATTTGTATGATGGGACTTTGAAAACAAATTTTACGGTAAGTGAGGATGAAGACAGATGTAATAATACTGATCCAGATACTGTAGACCTCAAAACAGCATTATGTGCACAAGGTATGCAGACTCGTGAATTTAGAACCCTAGTTGGTGCTCCTGCAAATGTACAATTTAAGCAGACATGTTGCCCGAATGAGTCGAACCCGAATGGTTTTGCCCTGTCGGAGTCCGAACTGCAAGCGGGTAGTACTGCTGATGCTTGCTTTACATATGCTTTTGGAGAGGGTGTGGAGGATATTGTAAGAGATGGAATCGGTCCATTATTCGAGAAATATAATGAATTTCAAGAAATATGTTCTTAAATAAAAATTATAATAAAATTATAATATTAAATTTTTAATAATCATATTTTTAATAATCTTATTTTTTTCTATATCTATACTATAAATGATTAATACTAAAGATATAGTTATTTTAGCAGTTTATGGTTATATTCTATTTTATGTTCTGAAACCAAATCAAACTATGGAAATCGGTTTGGCAACAATTGTTGCATTCTTTTTATTAAGTTCTGATAGTCTTTTAGAAGGTTTGGAAAATAGTGCTCCTGCTGACAGCACTAAGGCAGAAAATGGTTCAGTTGCTTCGACGGCAAATGGCCAAGCAAATGACCAAGCAAATGGCCAAGAAAATGGTATGGCATCTCGTTTAAATATGGGACCCTATGATGGTCTTTGCTTAAAGACTGGCAATAATGAATACTGGAAAAAATCACCCGATAATACTGAACTTATTCCAAATGATCAATTATTTACTTATTTAGGAAGTCAAGGTCCTATTAAAATGGCACTCAGTGATCAAGCAGCATTAAGTGGTCCTTCAATTACGGGTAAAAAAGGTGCTCCTGAAAAAATGTCATTATTTGCGAATAATCAAGCAAGTCTTTCATGCTGTCCATCAACATATTCAACAAGCACTGGATGTATTTGTACAACAGAATATCAAAGAAACTTTATAAATTCAAGAGGTATGCCTGGTTCTGACAGCGCAAGTAATGAATTTTAATATATGATTAAATTATAGAATGAATCTTTTAAAACAGTTAGATATTCTAAGTATTTTTCATTTTTTAATTTATTTCATTATTGGACTTTATTTCAAAGGTTATTATAAACTTATCCTTTTTATTGGAGTATTATGGGAACTATTTGAAAAATGCCTAGCATCAAATAAAAAAATTAGAAAATTAATGATTAAAATATGGCCAATTCCAATAAGATATTGGAATGATTCATTAAAACATTCAGTAGTAGACATAATAATTAATATGATAGGTTATTATATTGGAAATCAATTTAATATTACCTAAGTAATAAACTGTGAATTTTTTCATAAGCATCTCCATGTTTTTGATCATAAACTTGTAATCTTTTTAATCTATTTTCTTCTGCTTTCTGTTGCTCCAATTGCTGAAGAGAATATCTTTTTTGATCTTCAGCATTCATATTATAAGAAATATTACTCCTTTGTGATTTTATACCATTTATTGATGTACTTCTTCCACTAATATCAACTGTACTAGTATCAATTAAAGTTGAACCATCAGTAAATGCTTGTTTATAATCAGTATAAGATAAATTATCAGTTTGACCTCCAAAATTTGTTACTTTATCTCTTCCTAAAACCATAAGTGAATCCTGATTTGACATAGATATTCTAACTTCAGGTTCTTCATATTTAACCATTTGAGTTCCATATTTTTCTGCTTGTTCTTTTTTATAACTTTCAAAAGTACTATTAAATAAATCTTTATTAAATCCATCTTGAAACATTTTTTGTTGTTTTCCATCACCTATTTGATTTTGATTCATCCAATCACCATAACCATCATCAAAGACTTCTTGAATTTTATTTTCATCGTATATTTTGTTGAATAAATTAACATCAAAACTATCTTGCATATTTACATTTACTTTTGGTTGATTCATTTGCTGTTGAGCATAATCTCTAGACATTTCCCTTAAATCATTATGTGAATGATTATTTTGAGATTCTTTTAATTTATTTGTTAAAACTGTGTAAGCAATCGAAACTCTCTGGAATGCGTCTCTTGTTCCGCCTCTATCAGGGTGAGAAACCATCGCTGCTTTTAAATATGCTTTTTTAAGCATTTTTTCATCAAATTGTTTCGGTAAATTTAATATTTTATAAGGATCAAGTTTAAGTTTACCAGAAGGTAGTCTCTTTTGCCCCTGATGCTGTTGCTGATGCTGTTGCTGATGCTGTTGCTGATGCTGTTGCTGTTGAGATGCCATATATGATTGTCCCATTTGCGGTTGCTGATTTTGAAATACTATATTTTGAGGTGTTTGCTGACTATCTAAACCAAATTGAAATAATGAATTAATTTGTTGCTGTTGTTGCATTATCAAATTCTGCTGATGTTGGATATATGCTGCGTACATATCATGTTGTTGTTTATCTTTAGTCGGTGTATTTCCCATTATATATATTAATAAAAAATAAATATATTTTAACCTAAAGTTTCATTGTTTTCATTATCCCAATTATTGCTTTGAAACAACAAAAAAACTAAAGATAAATAACATATATGAAATAATATTATTATACAACAAATACATAAATATTCTTTATTTTTTTCATTATGAAATGAAAAATCTAAATCATTCTTGACTTTATAATAATTATGATTATACATTTAAATATAATACTAATTAAATATTTAAGTATGGAAAAATATGAAAATAATGATAAATATTACTATTATAATGACAATAATTCATTAAATAATGATAATTCAAATTATAATCATTCACAAATTAATTTGTATTATCTTCTTGGTGGTGTTTTATTTTTTTTGTCAATTATACAAGGATCCCAGTTATTATGTATTTGTAAAAATAAATTATCTGGTTATTGTAAGTATAAAAATTTAGAAGAATCTTTAACTGAAATAACTGAAAAAGAGTGTTCAATCTGTTTAGAATCTTTTAATTTAAATGATAAAATATTTAATTTGAACTGTGGTCATATATTTCATAAAAAATGTTTAAAAGAATGGATAAATAAAGATAAAAATGAATGCCCCCTATGTAGAAATATTATCTAATTCATATTATAAAAAATGGGTTTATTAGGAGATTTAGGTTTGGATGAATATGAAAATTTTGCTCAAGTGGGTGCTGGTAAAAAATACAAAAAAAAGAAACATAAAAATAAAAAATCAATTAAAGCAAAAAAAACAATTTATGGAAAAAAGAAAAAATCTAAAAAATTTAAAAAACCAAAGAAAACAAAAGCATCTCTCCGTCCTTATTTAAGAAAAAAGAATTCAAAAAAAAAAAATTTAAGAACAAAAAAAATTAAAAAAACAAGAGGAAGAAGAAATCATAGAAGAAATTATGGTATTTTAAGTGGAGGATGACCTGCCATGAGATCCTATAAATCAGGATCTCAATCTGGCGGAGGACCCATCGATGGAACATCATCATGAGGAGGTCTTTAAATATTTTTAAATAAATAAATTTATATATTAAAACCGTGACGTTTTTTATTCAAACAAAGAATAAAAAAACTGAGTTTATCTGGTATATAAATTTGATATTTATTTAAAGTTAAAAAGCAATTTATAAGTATACATTATGAAGTTGTTGGTAAAGGCTGCTAATTCTGAGATTCGTGAATCATATGTTAATCATACTCATTATAATCCTGGTGATTCAGGTATAGATTTATTCTTTCCTGAAGATATTACAATTGAACCAGGGACAAGGGGTAAGCAAGTTAATCTTGGAATTCAATGTGAAGCACGTAGTAGTGATAATCGTTCTATATCATATTATTTGTATCCACGATCATCTATTTCTAAGACTCCTATTCGGATGGCAAATTCTGTTGGGATTATTGATGCTGGGTATAGAGGACCTATTATTGTTGCATTAGATCATGTTGGTCCTCCTGGTGAAAATTTTGTAATTCAGCGAGGAACACGATTGTTTCAGATTTGTTCTCCAACATTGGAACCAATTCATCTAGAGGTGGTTGATACTTTGTCAAACACAGATCGAGGTAATAATGGTTTTGGGAGTACAGGTTCTTAAATTTCTATTAAAATTTTAATCTATCAAATATTATTATGGATTATCGTTATTTATTATTTTTATTTTTTTTCATTTTTATATTTAAAAGTGAAGGATTTACTAACATTTACAATCAAAATTTAAATCGAACAAATGAACCAGACAACACACAATTTTATCCTATAGCAAATCATACCCCTTTAAATTATAGAGAATATTCCGGTATAAGTTTAGGAAATAATAATTACAAACTTTTAAAAAATTCAATTAAAGAACCCGGAACAGGTCCCTATTCTGCTTTTTTAGATACACAAAAAATAAGAAGATATGATCATTTTTTTCATGCACCAATAGCAGATGATGTTCATACTAAAGATACAAGTTATGATAAATATTTTGAATATGATATTATTTATGCTGATAAATTAAATAAATCAGATTTATTAAAAAGAGAAAAATTTAATGATACATTTATTCACAATCCATATTATCTTTATGGACATCCAGAAAACAATTCAAAAATACTTTATAATGATAGATTACAAGAATTATTTTTGAAACATAAAAATGAAACTAATCGTTATGAAAATGTTAGTCATAGTGGAGATGGATTTCATGGTATTTAAATTAATTTAACTAACTAAAGGATCTACCTCACTCGATGAAGGTTGTCCTCCACTATTTGACCGAGTCGCCATATATGCTAATCCACATATAACTGCTAAAACTGATACGCCCAGCGCTATCCAGAGCGCCCAGTTTGGTGGTTCAACACACTTTCTATCAGAATCAGTAGAGTCTCCAGAACATACTAGATCACCCGAGCAACGCTTATCGGCAGTACAACTGTCATCGCATGTTCCACCACTTGCTACAGTGCCAGTGACAGTACATGGTGGTTCAATACACGTTCTAGCAGAACCAGTAGCATCTCCA
>MDSZ01110707.1_pt1 | contig 18154 bp, 23 predicted proteins | sample 811201 | NCBI WGS metagenome assembly MDSZ01 (sample SAMN05326647, study PRJNA326480) | marine metagenome | isolation source: seawater | place: Indian Ocean: North | collected 2010
CATTCTTGGAGATTCAATAGGGTTGATTAGTCGAATCAATGAATTGGTAAGCGCACCTGCGGATGTTGCTATCTTACTTGTAAGTGGTAGTAAGAGCGATAACGACCAAACTTATCGTGACGCTATTGAAAAATGGCGCACTTATTACGATTTCATTGACAAACCTGTTCTAATGGTTATTCGTTCTTCCATGAATCCCGATGATTTGAATTATTTCGACCCACACGACAATTACGGTGTTATGGTCGGATTGGATAGAGAAGCATATGCAGAAGGTGAGATTTCTCTTGAAAACGCTTGCCTTGAAGGAATGGTCTTTGAAATTGCTCAAGAATTCGATTTAGGGTTGGCAAACAAATCAACCAAACCGCACTTAGAAATTGTTGAGCGTTCATGGCCTAATATCAAAGGAAAGGGAACATGGAATCCGATTGATGCAGGAAAACCTCAATTGGCTAAAATTGAAGATGATTACTTTGATACCTTCGATGAACGCAGAAAAATGAAACAGATGAGTGCAGAGATGATGACAAGATATTCGGGTCTTGACCGTTCTTGTAACGGAAAACCTGTGTATTATCAAGATGAAATCCCAAATAAATACATTGATTTACTGTTCATGGAACACTTTGAGTGGGCTGAACAAGTTCCATATGATTTTGAAATCCTCGACCACTCCGCTCGCATATCAGACGATTATCAATATCTCTTGTTCCGCGCAGGTAAATCCTCTAACAAAGCGTGGAAAGCCTGTTGTGATGGTATTCGGATTGACCCCGATGAGTTGCTGAGTGAGGCAACATATCAGATGGACTATGCAATAGAGAACTCATACACGCGTGGTAGAAACCCAATTCGCCAAATTGCATGGTGGGTTGACGGCAAAGGAAATGTGTATGAAGTGTATCAAAGGAAAGACGAAAGCCCGCTTTATTCTAACAAGATGGAGAAGGATTTGATAGATATGATGGGTGAAGAAGGTCAATTGTCTTACGAGAATTACAACGCACACACAGGAAAGCAGACCTATACTCTTGAGTTCAGCGTATATGATGTGGACGATATGCCCACCGATGAGGATATGGAAAAATTACGAGAAATCCAAGATAAATTTACGGTGGTCGTGCGCGACTATGGACTCCCTGACGATATGGAAGAGGGTGAGTGGTTGGATAAGATGCCTGAGTCCGATTGGAAGCAATATAGCGACATCTTAGAATCGAGAGGAATATATGACGGATTCGATTTGGAAGATTTCTACGAAATGTCAATTTTGTACAAGAAGTATTCAAACTCTTGAGTATAATTGAACCCTTTGATTGACCCTACAAGGGTGGTGTGTGGATTCAGAATGTGGTCTAAATGCTTGGTTTTCTCTTTTTGCGAATAGCCAACACTCATATAGTGGTGTTACAAGGTAAATTCATGCGTGACCGTATCAATGATACATTGACAATAATTGGAACAGGATTGGCTTCATTAACATCGGCAGGGATTATTCCTGCTGAATATGGTACTTTGGCCGCTCTCGGTGGTGGTGTTGGTATAGCCGCACTATTGGAAAAGGAATGGCGTAAGAATAAGGATGCCATCATTGAAGAAATTGAAGATTTTGTTGAAGATAAGACAGGACTCGATGTTGAATTAGACAATGTGGTTGAAGAAGTGGCTGATGCGGTTATTGATACGGTCAAGGATTTCGCTGAAGATGGCGATTTAGACACCTCGCTTTCTGATAGAGCCGATGCTTTGAAGAGTTCCTTGCAGAAATTGACTGTGAAAGAATTGAAATCTCAATTGAAGGAACGCGGTCTTTCCCTTGATGGTAAGAAGGCAGATTTGGTTGAGCGACTACTTAATGCAAGTGAAGAATGATGAAAACTTGGGTATTTTCGTAGGATTGTGGGGTTCTGCTCCCTTATTGTTGACTGATAGGGCAACAGAATTAGACATTTACTCCTTCACATATGCACCTAAATGGTGCGTTCAATGATGTGAAACTTGATATAGTCGAACAACGATGTTCTGTCACCGAAAGGTGGTAAATTAAGATGGTAGATATGAGAAGTGGATTGAAGATGGTCGGTGCGGCATCAGTATTAGTGGGTGGTCTTTTCCACCTTGGCGGCCCTGCTGTTTTCACAATTCCTGTCTTGGGTAATGCTCTTGCCGCATTTTGGAACTTCGGAATCGGCCCTGTAACCGTTCAACGGTTGTTCGGCTTGATTGCTACCCTGTATGGTGCTAATGCACTTGGCCTATTGCCAATGCTTGACAAGTTGCCTGTTGTGGGTGGCCCAATCTCTTCCGCTGTGGAGATGACTGAGAGAGCCGTTGTTCCTGAGTGAGCAGAATTACACAACGATGGAATTGTGAATACGCCTTACGGTAGTTTGTTATCATAGTGTGCCGTAGCGCACGAATTGTGATAAGTCATTGTCGCTTTGGAAGAAGAACTTGTAATTCTCGATTCCTTTCTCCAATTTCTCCTTTCCACTTTCCAAGAACTCTTCCGAACATTCAAAGATTCCAATATCACGAGTTTTCTTGTCTATTACCAAGAATGTGAATTGGTCTGCTTGCGGGAATAATTGAAGATACAGATACGCTTGAAGGTCATACCCGAACCTATATGCCGCAAAATTGAAGCCATCTAAATCAGCCGTTGTTTTAATGTCGATGATTCTCGCACCTTGAACAATATCGGCCTTACCTCTAAACGCAATTCCATCAATCATTCCGATTTCAGGGACTTCAAAATCAGCATTCTCCAACAAAGACATAGCAGGTTTGTTCACCTTTAACACACTCGCCAACGATTCTGCTTGTTCCTTTTCACGCTTGGTGTAGACCTCTCCGAGTGCATCTCTCATCTCACGATATGCCTTTGTGTTCTTTGATGCAACATCAACGATGTTCAATCCCTCAAACTTTTCAGGTTCCAAGATACACCAATGGAACAATTTCCCATCGCGCAATGGTTGGCTTTCACTACTGTCTTCTTCAAGAGAGCGCACATATTCATTAGGTGAAGATAGCAATTTCTTAACCGCTGAACTGCTCAGGGCTTGTTTGCCGAGATAACCGTAATAGAAATCATCATCATACATCTTCTCAATAATTTCATCTCTATCGTGTTCAACACCATCAAAGGTCGTAATTGTTTCGCCCATATCCACTCTCACATCGAGGTTGCTTATCAACCTGCCCCTTATTCTATGGTGTCATGGTTCATATAGTGGGTGTGATTGATTAAACCATGAAAATCATCAATATCTGTACTGAAGATATGATTTCTCAATTCAAATCCCTTGAAGATTCATCGGTGGATGCTATCATTCAAGAACCACTTGTTGAGGTGGATTTCCAAGAAGTAGCGAGCGAATGTTTGAGAGTTTTACGAGCAGGAGGGTTTTATCTCGGATTTCACGATAACAAGCAATATCACCGAATGGTTGTGGGTATAGAAGATAGTGGTTTTGATATTAGGGATTGTATTACTTGGCTTATCAGCAAAACACAATCCATGCGTATCGTAGTAGCGCAAAAACCAAGAGAAGGAACATTCATTTCTAATGTGTTGAAAAACGGGGTTGGCCCTTTGAACATTGATGCTTGTCGTATAGCGACACAAGAATTGAAACCTCAAAGACAACGGGTTTTCGTTAGTGGTGATGGAGGTTTTATGACTTCATCAAGAGAAGATGCTAATTCTGAAAGAACAGGCGAAATGGATATTCCAAGCCCTAAAGGGCGTTGGCCCGCTAATGTGGTGTTAAGTCATCGGAAACATTGTGAAAAGGTTGGCATGAAAACCGTTAAGGCTAACGGCCATGCACCTAAATTGGGGAAGGCGAATCCTTTCGGGGGAGTCAATGATACACCGAGAGAAGAAAGATATTACAAACGAGAACTCGTTCAGGATTGGAATTGTGGGAAGTGTTGTGCTGTTCCTGAATTAGACCAACAAAGTGGACATACCGTATCTAAACCAAGTGTCAGGAAAAATAGAAAACGAAATGAACACAACATTTACGGGAGCGGTAAGGGAATCCCTCAAACAGATTTACAATCTTCTCACGATGACGAAGGAGGGGCATCTCGATTCTTCAAAACGGTTGCTGAAGATGATGATTGCCCGACTACTGAATTAGACAAACAAAGCGGGATAACCAAATCTAATGTGCGACCCCCCACAGGAAAGGCTCTTTTTTCACCCGATACTGAAGGACGCTCCGTAAAATGGAACACAAATGATGTGCGCGACACCACTCAGCGAGGTCATATAGATGAAGGTGGCGCATCCCGATTCTTCAAAACGGTTACTGACGATGATGATTGTGCGTCTACGGAAATCGACAGACAAAGTGGAGATACATCAGGAACGAGAATCGGCAATCCCAAGAATCCAACCAAGTTTGTCGGAAACAAATTATTTGGAGGCTCAGAACAAGACCACGAAACCGAGAGTCATTGTTATCGTGATACAGGTGGTGCTTCTCGATATTTCAAGAATATCTTCACGGAACCTAATGACACTTGTGCTGTTGAAGAACTCGATACTCAAGCCCCTTCGGTGGGTAACGCATATGGAGGCATAAGAAAAAGTGAAACTACGGGCGGCACAGGGCATACTTTGACGCGAGAACATAAGGTAGGTGAATCCGCAGGAATAAGTGATGGGCTGAGTGGGGCTTCCAAGTTTTTCTATCACGGATTACCCTCAGAATTGAGAACATGGTTAAGAAATCTCATATGTCCAACGGAAGAGGCTATGAAAAGAGAACCCCATATGGTTGAAATCTATCAACATTACTCCGTTAGGGAATAGGTCACCATTCATATAGGAATAGTGGGAAGTGAGAATATGTCGTCAATCACTTTGCGTCATGGAGATATTATCGAGCAATTGAGAGAAATACCTGATTGTTCTATTGATGCCATCGTTCAAGACCCACCGTATAATCTTTCTTTCATGGGAAAAAAATGGGATGCAAAGGGGGGGCCACTTCAGTTCCAAAAATGGTGTGAGGCTTGGGCTGTTGAATGTTTGCGAGTTCTGCGACCCGGTGGCTATTTGCTATCTTTCGGAGGCACAAGGACATATCATCGGATGACTACGGGTATTGAAGATGCGGGATTCGACATCAAAGATTGTATCACATGGTTATATGGAACGGGCTTCCCGAAAAGCCTGAATATAGGAAAAGCGATGGATAAGCACTTTGGCCGTGAAAGACAAAACATAGGTGCGAACCCTAACCACCGAAAAAGTGATGCCCTTTACGAATTAGGATTTCAAGGTGGAAAGGGTGACGGGCAAATCACACAAGGAACATCTGTGTGGGAAGGCTATGGAACGGCTTTGAAACCCGCCTCCGAACCTATTGTTGTGGCTCAAAAGCCCAAAGAAGGAACTTATGTGAACAATGCCATCACATATGGTGTTGGCCCTTTGAATATCAATGAGAGTCGTGTCCCCACTAACCCTGCGGTTGATGATATGCTTCGTATCGTGGAACGCAAGGGGCGGGATGAGAATAGTGATTGGGCGAGAAACAGCGGATTCAAAAATGAAACGAATAATTTGACAGGAGTTCCTGCCGAGGGTCGGTTTCCTGCGAATGTTGTTCACGATGGTTCTACTGTTATCGTAGAGCAATTTCCTGATTCAAGTGGTGCAGGAGGTTCTGTTCCGAAAGTGAAAGTTGGAGGGTATGGGCGTAATTTAGGAAACGGCACATACACATATGACGATTCATCAAGAGTTCCTTTTGATTCGGGAGATGGTTCTACGGCACGATTCTTCTATTGTGCAAAAGCATCCAAATCGGAAAAAACCGTGAACAAAACATTGGTTAATACTCACCCTACGGTCAAACCCGTAGCCTTGATTAAATGGCTTCTTGGGCTTGTCTGCCCTACCGAAGAGGCTATGGGAAGAAAACCCCTTGTTTTGGATGGGTTTCTCGGAAGTGGAACAACAGCAATTGCGGCACACAGATTGGGTTTCAATTGTGTAGGTATTGATGCTAATGAGGAATATATTGCACTCGCCCAACAAAGATTAGAAGGCGATGCCTTATTGGTCGAAGGTCAAGAATCTCCGAATATCGAGAAATTGTGATTATTGGGGTTCTCTATCCCTTAACAAATCAAGCAATTTATTCAATTCGCCCGCAATTTCGGTAATCTCGATTTTGTCTGCTTTGACTTCATTCTCTCTATGTGGGAATGTGTAAGTTGTCTTTTGATAGTATTGATTGTCCTTCACCATGCGAGCAAGAATCAATCTCGCTTTCTGATATGATTCTTTATCGGTCAATTTAATCGACCACACTTCTCCCGTTTGTTTGTACAAATCTTCTTCCGATGCAATTTGAGTCACATTCAGCGTTGCTAAAATGGCGAATCTAAAATTGGTATTATCCTCATCTTCCACACAAGCGAAATGGGTGATATACATTCCATCCACATCTTCTTCACCCATTAGGGCGGTGACCTCTACTAAGACACCATTATCATTCACTCTTACTTTCACATTTTCTATCTTCTGCATTACAATCCCCTCGTCACTCTTTTCAATTCTGACCTGCGACAAACACCCATCAACATAATTTGACTACCTGCTTTCAACAACAGATACACCTTCTTATCATCTGATTCGTGGTCTTTGATGATGAACTCTCTTGAGTCCCCTGCGGGTACAGACAATGTGCAACCATCAGATGCAAGGATGTGTCTAACATCATCATTCATATGGTTGCCTCACTTTTCATTAGTCATTTGATTGACTATATCAGTTAATCGTTGTTCGACCAAATCTACAACAGCATCAGCCGCTTCTTCAATTTTGCTAAGGACATTACCCCCTTCCATTTCCACGCTCAACGAAAACTTAGGATATTGAGATTGGATGAAGCCTCTGCTCCGTGATTTGACTTCGACTGTATTGCCATATGAAATAGTAATTTTGGTGTCAGATTGGGTGATAGAAGCGAGATGTTCTAACACATTTTCTCCCACAGGAACCACTAACACTTCATCTACTACGGGTGCAGGAATGGTTTGCCCTACAACCTTTTTTGGTTGTGAAGAGGTTGGTTTAGAAGATTCCAATTTACCTGTGTAATACAATTCAATCGTTTCATCTTCGATAGAAACCGTAGCAAGATGGCTTCCATCGCCACCCTCTCCATCTTCAGTTAGAATCCTTACATTGTGGTCTGCGTGTTTTCTCCGCTTATCAGGGCCACGATAGGTTTTTTTTATGGTATCAAGATACCCACACTCAATCTTATGCTCGCCATCCATTTTGTGAATGTAAAGGCGGTGAGATGTATTTGATGGATTACTCCACTCTTTTTCTTTGAATCCGCTCACATGAAACTGAATTGAAACACTATTTCCACTCATCTGTATTGCCCCTGTGTTCGTTTGTTGAGCCACGACCTATATGAACACTATGTCTTTAGCCGAAATGGATGGCTTTCGATTCAAGCGTATCTAATTTCACAAGAGAGAGGATAGAAGGCTTAGGCTCAAACCCTACCATGCGCTGAAAAGAAGTTTGGGATTGCCAAGTGGATGATACGACCATTTGCACACCTTGATGGCGTTCAAGACAATGACCATGTGTATGACCTGTAACGAAAATATCAGGTGCAGAATCAATTGTTAGCATATCGTAAGGTTCTGCCGCAATTTGATTCTTCACACCCCAATGCGGTGCAAGGTGTCTGCGTTTCAACATTTCTTTCATGGCATCTTGAGGCTTGTCATATGAAGTGTCAGGATGAACCATCACCATATCGTCAATGCTTTTTCCATGATATGATAAAATATCCGTTCCACCTGCGCTAAAGCGACAAGGATTGCCTACAAATACTCCGCTATTGAAATGACTTTGAACCTCGTTAGACAATACAGGTTGCGGTTCAGCAAGCCTTACCGCATCGTGGTTACCGGGTAATACGACAGGGATGATATGTTCGGGTATATTCTCCATATACTCTCCGACTTTGGCATATTGGTCGTACATATCGTGGATGGCTAATTCGTCCTGTTGATTAGGATAGACCCCCACCCCATCAATAATGTCGCCTGACATCACAAGATATTTGATGGACTTTGCATTTTCATCATCCGAACCCAACCACTTCAACATCCGATTCCAATCTCTTTCCAAAAATGTCTTAGCCCCTACATGGAGGTCGGAAATAAAGGCGGCTGATACGGGGTCTATATCCTCTCTTGTTTCAGGGTCATCTTTGGGGATGATATTGGGAAACAAAGCATTGTTCACAAAGAATATCCCTCCGTCTTTGGCTAATGAACCTGTGATTGCTACAACATCATCAACCGCTATATTGCCTACCCTATCTGCCACATCCATCATCAAAAGAGCGTCCATTTCTCCTGTTGCATCCTCAACAGTCAATCTCAAATGCCCGTTGCGAGTGCGCTCAGATTCAATCACCATTACGATACAAGTGGCTTCATTTTTATGCCACCTCTCTCGGTGGTCTGTTATTTGTTGAACCGATAGTGCATTTGATAGTCCATAATTACGACAAATCATCTTTTTCATCTGTTGAAACCTATCGTGAAATAAGGATTGTAAGCGTTCCAACGAACCTTCTGTTTTGGATTCATTTCCGATGGTTTTACCTATGTCTAAGCGAGTATCATAATCAGTTGCAGACACCTTCCACTTGCTCATAATCATCACTCGCTAACATCATGCAGTTTATCTCGGCTTTTGAACCCATCCATAAAATCGTCAAAGGACATACGACCCACACAAGGGGGATTGGAAGCACATTCGTCAAGACAGGCGTTCCTGTTTTCTTCGTGCTTGAATGCTTTAGAACATATGGCACAGCGATAGATGCCTTTGGGTGCATCTCGGCATGAGCGTTCCATGTGATATTTGAGGCCGTTAGGTGTTTTGAACGGCTTAGATTTTGCCTTTTCAGAACCTCGACCACAATGTTTGCACTCTAAGCGACCATGCGTTTTCTTATTCTCATATGATTGGGTTTTGTCATATTCACTCGCCATAGAATCTTGGATTTTGGATTGCTTTGATTCGCTTAATTTCACCATGTTGCGGGTTTCGCTATCAAACTTCCAATACTCTACATTCTCTTGAGGGACACCTCCTTTACCGATTAAATTGGAGAGTCCACGGCTGTCTTTTGTATTCGGAACATAGATGAAATAGACGGTGGCTTGGCTACCTCTTAGAAGCCGTCCGAGAGTTTGTATTCTTGAGCGCACAGAACGAGTTCCGCTCACCATGATACCGACTTGAGCATCAGGTATGTTGAATCCTTCCGTCAAGGCTCGACAAGAAAACAAAAGATTGCTTTTACCTGCTTTGAAATTGTCCAACACTTCCATCTTGGCTTTCTTTCCACCCACTTTGTAATGATATTCTAAAGGGTTCATGTAAGAAAACCTCTCAACAAGGTCTTTGATTTCAGGAACTGATTCATGGAAAACCATCGTCTTATCACCCTTCATAGGGTGTTTGGCGATAAGAATATCAAGCACAGCGAATCTGTTCTTTGCCGAATTAAGGAGTTCTTTCTGTTCTCGGATGACTCTCAAAAAGGTTCCAATTTCCGCATCAACAACGCCTTTGGCTAAGAGTCCTTGACATTTGACCACCAAATTACCTCCATTCCCATATTTCGCACTAAGAGATTTGGTTAGATTACTCATTTGGCGTTGGAGACGGTCATATGAATTGCGCTCCCCTTGAGTCAATTCGGCTTGAACCGCTTTGAGTGTGAACGGTGGGATAACACCATCTCTCAAAGCATCTGCATAGAGGTAAGAAATTAAGACCTTACCGAGTAAAGGCTCAAGGACTTCTAAACCTGAATCTTCTCTCTTAGGTGTCGCGCTTAATCCAAGAACTGCTCGGTGATTACAAGTCAAAGCCTTGCGTGAATATCTTGCACCGATTCGGTGGCATTCATCAACGATAATCAAGTGATTATCGCCCATATCGGTTCTTTGATTCAAGTATTTGGATGCAGAAGCCATGACGATGATGTTTATTTGAGGTTTCCAATCATCATGGCCGTCCCCTTTCCTTCCGATTTCTTTGTCGTGAAAAATATCTCCAACTTCAACGAACCATTGGTCGAGAAGGGGGATGGTGGGGACGATGATTGTGATTGTTGCGTCTTGATAATCTTTGAGCCAATCAGCCATTACCATATGAGCCAATCGAGTTTTTCCTGACCCTGTGGTTGCTTGAGCAATTCCTTGTAGCCCATTGTCATACCACAAATCCTTTGTTTTCCTTTGCCACTCATAGACAGGATATTGCACCCCACCATATTCATACTGATTACCATTCATGCCTCTCGCCACTTGACCCACAGTATAGGTCTTATATGAACTATTCATTCTTCTTCGGATGTTTCTTCATCTTTGGGCGGAGAATAGAGATAACCCGCCGCCACCCAAGCGATAGAAGCCGAAGGGATTTGAACAATTGTGATTTCATATTGAGGTTCTTCGGCTAAGGTGCTTATTCTTCTCCACACTTCCACCAAATAATCATCGGGTCTTTGGCGGATAATTTTCACCGTTCCGATGATTCCCCACATTCTTACACCTTCGCCCATGACGAAAGATTCTCCGCCGTTCAACCCTATGGATTTTATTTCCAATGTAACATCTTGAGTATTGACTTCTTCTTCAGGAATATCTTTATCACTCATAATTACACCTCATCTTCGGGGATAATGAGCCATCCTTTGATTATCAAAAGTTCGATAATATCTTCAACCAACAATGAGGGAAGATTCATGCTCTTACACATGACCGCTAAAGTTGTCGAGCCATTTTGAGAATCCAAATAGTCCATAACCTGCTTCACAATCTTCTTTGATTCCTTGTCATCCAAATCTTTCAACCTTTCATACTCGGAGTACATAATTTCACTCACCCTCATTCACTTCCTTTTCTATTTGAATACTACCTTTCAATCTTCTTTTGCCTTCTTTGCATACTTGGCAACGGCTCTATCCATATGAGGGTTTGCTGATAAACACCACACGGCCACATCATACCCTCTAACACGACTTTCACCTCTCGCCACTTTAGCAACACCGACTTGAATCACTAATTTGTTTCGTTGGGAATCGAATATACCTCGTAGCGTTTGACTGATGGCTCCCACGCGAGGAACTTGTCTGCGCCCTAAACCATGAAGCATCTCTTGTATTTGACGAGAAGTTGCACAACCTATGCCATCAGCACCTCCGTTGCTCAGATATTCTAAAATTGCGCTCTCATACCACTTTCTTCTTCGACCCATAACGACCCACTCTCTCCACCGATTTATCCAAGGCTTATCAAGTTCACCCTTCTTACCATAGTTCTCCCTTATGTTTCATATGTGTTTCAGTCCTACCAAATGATTTCCACAAACTTCGGTCTTGACTACCCACATATCCCCTTGAATGTGGCCTTGTTTCAAGAAATCCCCTTGCGTTATACCCCACAAGCGACCTTCTGATTCTTCCCCTACAATCATCAAATCAAGCGGTAAAGCCGTCAACCTCCATTCTTTGACTATTTCAGCCTTGACTCGCAATTCATTATCCTTGATTTCACCCTCTAAAGTGTTTGTTATTAAACAATAATCAGGGTTTAACAGCCATTGAGAATTACCTTCTTCGTAAATGGCTCTTTTGAGAAATGTCTTACCGTCAATAGAATAGATTTTTGATTTGCGGAGAACATGAATCTTAGTGGTATCGAAATCAAGGGATTCAACCCAAAACGATACAAGAGATGCAGGATAACGAAATAACCCCTCATCTACTCGGATTCCAAGCATCGGCTTGGTCGTATCAAATGAAGCCTTTTCATATATCACTTCATGCTGTATGGCTTGAGGGCGTTCATCTGTATCAGAAAAATCATCATCAGGTGATTTACCACATTTCTTACATATGACCCCATCAGGAGTTTCCTTGAGAGTAAAAGCATAGTATTGAGAAGGACTCAACCCCATCAAACGCCCATCCCTCCTTGATGTGGTTCGTTCTGCCCCATATTCATCAAAACTCGCTACCATTTCATCATCGTCAGGTTTTTTGGCGGCAGGGGAACAATGAACACAGAACGGTTTGCGCGGCCACACTTGTTTGTCCCCCCACCTATTTTCACCCACGATGAAAGGCGGGTCAGCCTTAACAGGGCGTTCCTCGTCCCCTGACAACACAATCCCTTCGCCCATCGTGATTACCTTTGGACTACACCACTCATCATCTTCGACCACCCTTGTTTGAGGGTCTGTTGTCAAGGGTTCATGCCCGTAATCGTCAATAGAACCAATAACATCAACTGTCTTCTTGTTTGATGCCATCATTACCTTCCGAATCATTCCTCACACATAAGCCAACCGCTTCCAATTGTGCGCTCATATCAAGAATCATGTTGTTAATTTTCAATTGAATGTCATTAAGTGGAAGAGGCTTGTAACAATATCGTGGGGAAGAACTTCCTACGAAGTGGTATTTCCTCAAAACCAAACCTTTGTTCATCAATCTTGAGAGATTTCGGGAAACATAAGAAGAATCTAAATCAAGAGTATCTTGGAGTTGTTTGCAGGAGATGGGGTCTTGAGTATTCATCTCTAACATCGTGTTCAACAAACGCCATTGGCTCGGTGTTATATCGAGCAAATAACACATATGAGAGTCCACCGAGGTATTAGATGAAACTCCCGACATAGCATGAACACAGGACAATTCGTATATGAGGATTCGGATTTCAATTCTTCAATAATGACGGGAAATCCCATGAAAGTTCAAATAGAAGCGATGAATAGGAAATGGTATGGGTGAAGATGAGAAGCAGGAAGATAAGGAAGTCACAGCCATGACTTTCATGCAACGCATGAACATTTGTGGGTCATGTGAGCATATGAAAAGAGGATTGAAGATTTCTCGCTGTAATCTTTGTGGTTGCATTCTTGCGGCTAAGGCTCGTAAGCAAAATGAACATTGCCCTATCAAGAAGTGGTGAAATTGAACATTTTCGTTCTTGACGCAGATTATCGGAAAGCCGCTCAAATGGCTTGTGACCGTCATTGCGTGAAAATGATATTGGAAAGCACACAACTTCTTTGCACATCAATTTTGATACATGGTGGAGATGCGCCATACAAAAAAACGCATTCTCGTCACCCATCCACTATATTCACCGCTAAAACCAAACAGAATTGGTTATGGGTTCGTAATTATGCCCTCGCATTATGTGAAGAATATACCTATCGTTACAAAAAAATCCACAAATGTCAAGCAATTATCGAATCGCTTGTTCCCACAGTCATCCCTGATGGTTCTTTGACCCCCTTCCCTCAAGCCATGCCTGATGCCTTCAAACGGAAAGATGTAGTGGAAGCATATAGGACATATTATCGAGAAGGAAAAGGCTACATGAACAAAGGGCGTGGCCCTCAATGGTTGAAAGCCCCTGAAAGAAAACCCTCATGGTTCTGACATCTCATATGACCCTTACAAGGGCGGTGTGGATTCATATAGTCGTTCACAAAAAGGAATGGTATGGCTAATGTGCTGAATTGTGCTACAACTTCTGTTGAAAGGGCGTACAAGTACGCTCAAGCGCAATGTGATGCCGAAGGCAAAATGTTGAGCGATTATTTCTCCGATTTTTATGCGAATTATATGTTGTTGCAGAAAAAATGTGATTTGGCTCTTGATTTACCTCGCATAGAAATGCCTGTGATTGAGCCTGAACATATGGATGATTTCAAGGAAAGTGTGGAAAGGGGGGAGATTGATGTCGCTGAACCTCTTGATGATTCTGACTCAAAATACCCTCTTGACCTGAAGTTCGATGTGCGTGGTCGGGCGTGGCTCGTCAAGGGTTTGCGGGACGGTCAATTAGGTGATGATAAAGTCAAAGTAAAAAATACGGAAATCGCAGTTCGTGATTTGAAACCAAGTCAGTCGCAAATATGGTTGGAAAAGGTCGTAGGGATGAGTTTGTATTTCGGCCCCTTGAAACAGGATTCAGATTTCTTACAAGAAGCCCCTATCATTGTATCAAGTGATGGCTACATTCTTGATGGACATCATAGATTCGGTGCGGCTATGGTTTCTAACCCTGATTTGAGATTGTTGGCGTTGAAAGTTGATATGCCGATTGATGAATTGGTGAAAATGGCTCGCTCATATGGGAACGCTATTGGGAATGAACAGAAAGCGGCTGAAACAAATCCCTCAAGTCCTGTTGGCATTTTGTTGCTATCCTTTATCACAGGGATTATACTCGGAGTCAATAGAACGCGTGGTGTATGATATGACTATTGGAACATGGCGACAACGAATGATTAACCTTTTCTTGCGTAGTAAGGAAGTGCCTCAAGAACAACCGAAACAGGCATCCGAATTGGAGAAGAAATTATCCAAAGATAGGGCGAATTTACAAGGGCTTGGTGAAACGGATGAGAAGATGGTTGAGTAAGTTCACGAGTTTCTTTTTCGTTCCTTTGAGAAGATTTGTAGTGTGGGGCGATACGAAGTTCGGCACTTGTGATATGAAATTGGCTCTTGAACCACGGTGGGATTATCCCGACAATGATGAGTGATAAAATGGTGGATTGGCGCATCATCAAAATACCCAAATCCAAATATGGGGGTACTAAGGAGTACCGATGGAATGATATGTGGGTCGCAAAAAGTGAAGAATCCACAGAAGGGTGGTATATCAAGGATGAACTGTGGGGTCTTCAGTACAATGAAGGCGGCTATATGTTCGTGGATGCTTCACAATATCTTGTGAATGCAAAGGACATAACAGGGTTCAATCGAGAAGATGGCCTGAAGTTTAGGGCGGATGTTCAAAGAATGCTCATAAATGTGGCAAAATCCAATGCGAAGGAATGGGCTAAGGCGAAAAAACCCGTATTGGATTGGAGTAGAACAAAAGAGGTAATCCCCCCCGATTATAGGGCTACGGATAATGTGTTATTCAAAGAAGGGATGCACGATAGAGGTTTCAAGAGAGCGAAAGATGCGCTCAAGATGGCGGAAATGCTCGCCCGATGGCGAGATAATTGGATAGGATTTCGGGAAATCTCCGAACAAGATTGGGGCATCATCAATCATGCCTTTGTTTTCAACCCCGAACCTGAACCTGAACCTGAAAAGAAGTTAAAAGTCAAAAATCTTGGCTCATTATTCGGATGATATAGCCTTCAAGTAATCATCCACCCAATCAAGAGCATTTGGAATGGTGTAATTGAATGGTGTTTTGGGGAATGTCTGACGCTTATAGTGAAACTTGTTTTCATCAAATGAGATATTCCCCTCTTTGTCAAGAATGTGTTTTCTCGCGAGAGGGGTCATCACGCGATTGGTCTTTGGGTGAACTGAATGAGGGCATCTTCTAATTCCTTGCCTTCGCATCGGTGAAAGGTCTGCTTCACGGAACTCATGCCCTGTCGCATCACGGAAGGTTTTCTTTACGATGCCCCATGTTCTTTTGGCCGCTGTTTGAAGTGGTGTAAGTCCTTCTTGACCTAATTTCAACACTTTATCGGCTTCAGGCCAAGGCACGACTACATGGAATCCTTTGCTACCACTATAATCCATTTCCACGAAATCCACACCGAACTCATCTCTCAAATGAGCGGCCACTTTTGCCGCACACTCTAAAGGAGATTGCCCTTCATACACTTCATCAATATCGTAGACCAAATCTCGGCCTGTACAAAAACCCGTATCATCTAAGTGTTCATTCCAAACTTCTTCCTTCCATTTCTTGAAATTATCCATATATTCTTGATATATGCGGTGTTGTTCCGGGCTTCTGCGAGGTGGTGCGACCATAGCCGCATTTGGTAAAGCAGGAGGCAGTTTGGGTATCTTCTTGTAATCAAAGGTCAAACAGGACTGATATACATGAGGATATGAATTGGGGAATCCGAAATATCTCATCCATTTGATTGCGACATCGGTGGTTGCGAACAAAATAGGGCGGAAGAACTTGCGCTTTCCTTCGGAGTACGCCATGATGATAGGTCTGCTTTGTGAATAATCTCTCATATGATAAAGAACTGATTTTGCATCATACCATTCAAGTCCTGCCATGCTATCTCGCCAACCCATGCTCATCTGCCACCTGTTATGAAGGTGTCTGTGGAAGTTGATATAGTCGAAACGAAAAACAAGGATATGGTGGAAGTGGAGATTCCTGATGAAGTATGCTCTAACACAGATGTAATCGGTGTGGATGAATGGTGTGTTGCCGTTCCTGATGCTTCGGCTGAATTGTTTGCTCAATTGTGTGGCGAATTGTGTCTTCTCGCTTTGATATTCTTTACATCCTATCGGTACTTCATATGGCGCAAAAGGGTCGTCATAGAAAAGGAAATGCTCATGTCCACCAATGACGACTATCGAAAAGAGCCTTAGCGAAATTATGATTTACCACCCCATACGCCCCCTTCAAGGGTCTTTTTGGAACGAACACGAATGCTCTTTGTATTTCTTCACTATCCAAAACTAAAGGTGTAGGGTTGGTGTTGAAAAAGTCATGGACTTGTAAGAGCATGGATTTGTCCGTATCTCTTTTCTCATATTGTTCTTGTGGTGATATGATGTGGTCGTAACGATACGATTTGTCATAAAACCCATTATCGTAGCCCCACATCCCTAATCCTATTGTCAATTTCCCCTCTTTCAATTGGATGAATCCTCCTAATGCCTCGATGTTGGCTTGCATATTATCATGGGACATCTTCAAATCTCCACGCCCCCACCCCTCTACGGTGACGACATCCATTACATCTCTATGATGAACTCTATCTTCATACATTTGCGATTTTTCAACATAATCTTCCGTTTCCGTCATCCATTCGTTGATGGCTACGGGTTTGAGGATATTGTAAATGTCCTCCATCGTATTATCTTCACGCAAGGTAGCGACAAAACAATCAGCCCCATATTGAGGACTCATTTCTTTGGACAAATATGATGGAAACCATCTATCAAGAGCCGTCATCAGAAACCACAGAAGCGAATAACTGTTGCTCTGCCTCCAAATCGCAGGAGAAAAAGTGTAAGGGTATATCAACCATTGATTAGGGAATGGGATTTTTTGAGGGTGGGGTGGAGGTAAGAAGGGCGTATTGCGGTAAATGTATTTCTGATATTCGGCGGAAACATCATTAAACATAAATCTCATCCAAGGGTTTGAAGATATTATCTTGTGTTCACTACTTTTGCGAGAGTCCTTTTTTGGAGGTTTTCGATGAAAATCATAACCCTCAAACATCAAAGGCGTAGTAAAGGGGGTGATTATCCCTTGAAGAAATAGGTCTTCGGTTTTCTCTTGAAAAATTGAGTGGGTTATTCCTTGTCGCCCCCCATAATCATCTTCAACATAGTCCCTCACATCTGCATACAACAATTCCGCCCACGCATTGAAATACCCATATTGACCCCCTTCAGCCTTCCACACGGAGAGTTGAGTATCAACATCAATCCTAAGAGGTATCACAATATCCCAAGAAGCCCAATCAGGGTGAAAATGCTCAGTTCTATCACGCATTTCAGACCCACCCCATGCCCGTATGTTTTCCATAGATTTTGTAGGTTTCATTGTTGTATATCGACCCTTAAATGCTGATAACAAATAATCATAGATTTCATCAGCCGAAGAATCCTCATTTATTGAATCATCCCCATCAATATCCTGTCCGTATCTCTTCGCCCAATTTTTCCAACCGCGATGAATAGAAGGGCTTTCCCGCGTCAAATCTTCAGCAATAGCATCGACTACAATCTGACGAGGGATGAGTCGAGGAAGTGCAACGAAGCGAAGCAAATCTGTGAACGGCATCCACATTCCTTCATAGGGTACTTCGCTCATATAGCGTTGAATACTCAAGAGTCGAGTGTGTTTAAGTCCTGTTGGATAATTTATCACCAATGGTTCTGCCTTTCTATTACATTGAGTAAAAATTGCAGACATTTCTTCTGCCAAGAGTTTGACTTTGTGGTATCGCTGTGCTTTCCACTTTTCATCACTATACACCACATAAGCAGGGTGAGTGCCGAAAGAATAGTAGGATGCGCTCGATACTGCTTCA